>Ga0210394_10001019_pt1 | contig 48595 bp, 38 predicted proteins | sample IncBWC12MmetaG_FD_160121 | JGI IMG/M metagenome (GOLD analysis project Ga0210394, IMG submission 160121) | Forest soil microbial communities from Barre Woods Harvard Forest LTER site, Petersham, Massachusetts, United States - Inc-BW-C-12-M | ecosystem: Environmental > Terrestrial > Soil >...
CGACCGCGCAGCTTCGAGACCGCGCAACCCCGAGACCGCGCAACCCCGAGACCGCGCGACCCCGAGCGCCTACTCCTTCGGAGCTGGCTTCGTATCCTTGTCCGGCGAAGGCGGATTCGCGGATGGACTCATCGAGTCCCGGAATCCGCGGATTGCTTCGCCGAGTCCTTTGCCGAGCTCCGGCAGCTTCTTCGGTCCGAAAAAAATGATCGCCACGATAGCGATGAGCAGCAGGTGTGTCGGTTGAAATAGTTCGCCCATGGTGGCACCTCGAATCTCTATTTTATAACAGGCTCAGAGCCAAATACATCCCGCGACCCGGTCACACCGGAAACCGCGTCTACAAGAACGACCCCACCCTCCTCCCTTGTTCCGCCATCACCTCCTCGGCGGCGCGTACGCCGTGGTGGAGCGCCTCTTCGAAGAGAGCCACGCCGCTGAGGTCGGTGTTGGCGAAGTGGATGTTGCGGAAGGGCTTGGCGGCGGCGCGTCGGGAAGGACTGGAGAAAAACCCGGGATAGGGGCGGATCATGGCGTGCCCCCAGCGCATGACATCGAGGCGTTGCGTGAGCCGGCGGATGTCGGGATGGGCGCGCTCCAGGTCCGACAACACCACCTCGGCCCATTCGTCGCGGCCGGCTGAGAGGAGGCGCTCGCGCGCGACGCGGGGGTCGCGGTCGCAGAAGGCGTAGTAGTAAGTCAGCACGGTCGGCCCCGTGTCGCGGCCGGTCTGATGCGTGGCCACCACGTAGCCGAGGGATGGGCTCTCGTAGAGGACGTTGTCCCATGACAGAGGGAACCCATCCGACAACGCGCTCGATGATGGATGCTCCGTCAGCGTCAGATTCGCCACGAGCCAGGAACCGTAGACGAAGTCCTTCACGTCGCGATATCCGGGGATGACGCGGGCGGCGATGAACTGCGGCGCGGCGAAGATGACGTGCTTTGCGTGAATGCCGCGCACGTGGCGCCCGTCGCGCGACACGGCGGTCACGTTCACATGATCCGCCTCGGGGCTCACCGTCGTGACCAGCCAACCGGTCTCGATGTGTCCGCGCGACGCGGTGGCCAGATGGCGCACCAGCCGTCCGTTTCCTTCCGGCCAGGTGATCAACGGCTGGCTGGGCTTGCCCGGTGCGGGAAGGCGCGACGCAAAGTAGAAGAGCGCCGCCCAGGCGCTCGTGTCCTCGGGATGCGCGCCGTAGTCGTCGCGGCAGGCATAGTCGATGAGCCAGCGCAACCGCGGCGACATCCAGCCGTGCTGGTCGAGCCACTGGCGCGCCGAGATGCGGTCGAGCGCCATGACCGTGTCGTCATCCGACCCGGCCGCGATTGGAATCGTGAAGGCCCGCCGGCCTTTGGCGTCGCGCCATGCCACCCAGCGATCGACTTCGGCCTCGAATTCGCGCAACTGCCGCAGGTCTTCGTGCGTCGCGCCGGCGTTGAGATACAGCCCTTCGAACCATCGGCCGCGATAGAAGATGCGTTCCTCGGGATCGCGGCAGAGGTACTGCTCGCCGATCACCGGATCGCCCGCGGCGTCGGTCCCTTCGATGATGCCGATCTCGTTCAGAAGCCGGATGAGCGTGCGGTCGTCGCGCAGCGGCGCGGGGACGTAGTGAGCACCCCACGGATACGCGCTCACCGGTGATGATCCGGACCGCGACGTTCCGCCCTCGAACGGCTCGAGCTCGAGCAGCAGGAAGTCGCCGGCGTCCGCGCGCGCCAGGCGCCAGGCCGCGGCCAGACCGGAGACACCCGCGCCGACGATCACGACGTCCTGCGATGTCCAGGCATCCGGCGCCGGAACCGGCCGCGCGGCATCGCGCAGCATGTGGCCGAACGCGTGCGACGCGCCGGCGATCTCGCCCGGCGGCAGCGGATAGCGAACCGTGCGGCGGCAGGCCAGCGCCGCGAAGGGAGCGCCGAGGAATCCGGTCAGCAGCGCGCGTCGGGAGAGAATCACACGCGCCTCACGACCACTTCTTCCACTCCTCCTCGTAATAGCGAACGAGCATTTGATTGTCGAGCCGGTTTATCTCCACGGGAACGGAGGCCATGTCAGGTGAGATGACGAACATCGAGGCGAGCGTGGGCGCGTCGAGGTAGCGCATCGGCAGGTGAACGTCCGGCGGCGGCACGAATGGGCGCAGCCGCGCCAGCGCAAAGCCCCACACGCCGAATGACGGCACCGTCGTCTGGTACGGCCGAACCACGAGGCCGGCCGCTTCCATCGTACGGATGATGCACCAGTACGACTTGCGGGCGAACAACGGCGATGTGCACTGCACGGCCACCGCGGCCTCGGGTGTGAGGTGTTCGCGCAGCAGGTGATAGAAGCGGGTCGTATAGAGCTTGCCGAGTGCGAAGTTGTTGGGATCAGGGAAGTCGACGATGACGGCGTCGAATTGCCTCTTCTGTTCGCCGAGCCACGTCATCGCGTCCTCGTTGATGACGTGGACGCGCGGATCGCTGAACGAGTGGTGATTGAGATCGGCCAGGGCGGGGAAGGCTGTCGAGAGCGTCGTCATTTTCCGATCGAGGTCGACCAGCGTCACGTCGATAACGGACGGATATCGAAGGATCTCGCGCAGGGCTAACCCGTCGCCGCCGCCCAGCACGAGGACGTGCGCGGGCGAGCCGGCCAGCGTCATGGCCGGATGGACGAGAGCCTCGTGGTAGCGATACTCATCGGCGGAGCTGAACTGCAGGTTCCCATTCAGGAACAGGTGAAACCCCGAGGCCCCCCGCGTGATCACGATCCGCTGATAGGACGAGCTGGTGGCGTAGACGATCTCGTCGGCGAACAGCTCCTGCTCGGAGAGGGACGTGAGTCTTCTCGCATTCAGAAACGCCACGATGAGCAGAACCATCACCAACGCCGCCCGGACGCGAAGGCCGGTCCGTCCGCGGCGGATCAGCGGCGCCATCAGAAACGTTCCGTAGAGCCCCACGCAGCCGTTGAGCAATCCGAAGAGGATCGACGTCCGCACCAGACCCATGCGCGGCACGAGGAACAGCGGGAACAGCACCGCCGCCACCAGCGAGCCGATGTAGTCGAAGCTCAGGATGCGCGACACGAGCTCTTTGAAATCGAGCTCTTCCCGGAGGATGCGCATCAGGATCGGCAGCTCCAGCCCCACCAGAACGCCGATCACGAAGACGACCAGGAAGAGGAAGAGCTGGAACCACTCCAGCCGCGCGAAGCCGAAGAAGAGCAGCGGCGCCGAGAGGCCGCCCACGAGCGCCACGGCCAGCTCGACCTCCACGAACCGCGCCGCCAGATCCTGCTCGATGAAACGCGACAGCCACGCTCCCACGCCGAGCGCCGAGAGGTAGATGCCGATGACCAGGGAGAACTGGGTGACCGAATCGCCGATGACGTAGCTGGCCACCGTGCCGGCCAGCAGCTCGTACACCAGCCCGCACGCCGCGATGATCAGTACGTTCAGAAAAAGAATCGGCGTGCGATTCTTCATCAGCCGTGGACTGTCGCCGCGATGATGATCGAGAGCCCGAGCATGACCGATCCGATCAGGATTGCCAGAGCGATGTTCTGGTCCTCCTCGATCTCCTTACGCATCGAATACGGCGAGATCTTCACGATGATCAGGAAGGCCAGACCGAACATGATCATCCCGAAGAGCGTGTAGACCAGGGTGATGAGGAAGGTGTGCATTGCCGGTGAGAGATCCATCATTTGCCTCCATGAAAGCCGCTATACCAGAAGGAGCGATACCCGCCGTGCGACGCGCCGCGGAGACCGCCGGGCACGTACTGCCGCTGGCCCGGCATGCTCATCTCGTATCCGCGCCAGATGACCGACGTGTAACCAACCAGGAGAAGAAGTCCGAACGCCGCGTAGATTACTTTGCCCATGGAATCCCCTATTCGTTCAACTCACCCTGTGGAGTGAACATCGCGTCCGCCCACCGCTCGGACTCGCTTCCTCCGCGTTTCGATCGCCCGAAAAGGAATGCCGGTATGGTGATGAGCGCCAGCGCGATGAACAGAAAGGAGCAGCCTGTCCCCGAGAAGACGCCCTCGGTTGCGGTGACCTTCAGCGTGGGAGTGGGTTTCGTGGCGTCCCGGTACGTCTCCAGGCGGAGCGAGTAGGTGCCCGGCTTGAGCGTCGAAAAGGTCTTCGACGCGCTCTGCGATCCCTCGCTCCAGTGCTCGCCGTCCTCGACCCCCTCGTAGTGCTCGAGCTGCATATCGAACGGCTCGACGAAGCCGCTTTGCTCGTTGAAAAGGCTCCCGTCGATGTGGAGCCACGCCTCCGACAGGTCCGCCGATGCTTCGACCTTGAGATTGTGGCCCCCCTCGATGATGAAGGGCTTGGTGAAGATGACGGCACTCGCTTCGGAGCCCGTGGTCGTCGTGGTCGTTTGTGAAGTACCGGAGGTGCTTGTCTGCGACCAATCGGCTCCGGCCGAAGGCGAGCCGCTCGTCGTGGTGCCCGTGTCCGGTTGCGAGGCGGCGGTCGTCGTCGTATCTCCCGCTGCGGCGTATTCGTCGAGCGGATGGGTCTCCGACAGAACGAGCCTGTGCGGCAGCGCCATCGCCAGGATCATCGACACCACCAGAAACGCGACCATGAGGAAGGCCCAGATCCCGCCCAGGGCGCCGGGTCCGCCCGGCGCCAGCGGTTGCAACGTCCCCAACTTCGTCGGACGCGGCAGCCCCTTGATGCCGAACGCCGCCTCGAGCTCTTCAGGCGGCATGTAACGCGCCAGCGAGTAGGTGACCTCGCGCGACAACTCCGTATCGGAGAACTCCTTCGTGATCCCTTCCGGCGGCGCGATGTAGTCGACCGCCCGGGCCTGCTCGCCGGTCTCCACTTTCCAGTAGAACTCGCCGATCAGCGACTCGACGGTGGCCACGGCATCCTGAAAGATCCTGAAGGTGACCTGATGCGCGATGACGAACTTCGCCGCGTCGCCGGGCTGGCTGTCTTCGACGTCTCCCGCGCTCAAGGAGACCACGAAGCTCCAGTGGTCCTCGTCGTCGACGAGCCAGGCAAACGACTTCGTACGCGAGGCGAAGAGAAGGTACTCGGTCCAGTAGAACTTCTCGTTGTCGAACGTCACGCTCCGCTGCATGTACCCGGCGACCACGTAGGCTTCCCCGCCGATGGTGCCGTTGCTGCCGAGCGGGACGACCGGTTGAGGACCGTGGCGCTGCAGCGTCTTGAGGTATTGGAGATTCCCGGACGTCACGTCGTGAGCGGCGCCGCAGTGCGGGCAGATGACGCGCTCGGACTGATCGGGCGCGACGAGGGCCAGCGGCCCGCCGCACTGCGAGCAGGAGAGCTTGGCCACGTGAGCCGTCGTCGCGCGGCCCGGCTCGAGCGCGATGTTGATGCCGAGGTCCGCCAGCGTCGTCTCTTCGCCCTCGAAGAGCAGAGGCGGCTCTTCGCTGTAGTCGATCGTGCCGAAGCGCCGGTTCGCGCCGGCCAGATCGGCATACCTGTACGTAACGCCTGGTTCGACGCGAAACGGGATCTCGCCCTCGCCCGATATGACAGTGGCGGCGGCCAGCTCGACGACTTTCATCTCGTCGAACATCCCGCCGATCTGCAGGACGCTGTACGGCGGCAGGTTCTCTCGCGTCGTCTTGACGGTGAGGTAGTACTTCCCCTGAGCCTCGGCGATCCATCCCCACTGGCCGTCGTCGAACGCCGCGTACCACTCGTCCCAGACGCCGCCCATCGGGTGCCGCATCTGCGTCCGGCCGACGAGGCGGAAGCCGTTGCCGCGAATGCGGCCGGGAAGATCGCGGCGCAGCGGCGAGCCGGTGTCGACGAGCGCGGCCACTTTGCCGAGATCCGCGAATCCCTGATCCGTCCGCGCCACGATGCTGTGGCAGTGGTCGCAAACCACGACCACCGAGGAGCCGATCTTGAACTCGATCGGGCCGCCGCAGGACGGGCAATTCGCTACCGCCACGACGCCACCTCTTCCTCGCTCACCGTCTGCTCGACGCTGCGCGCGAACGCGCGCACCACGACCTCGGATGCTCCGAGAATCTCGCCCAGCCGTTCCCGCCACGGCCATTCCGGGCGCGGACGGCAGCAGTAGAGGTTCAAGGTGATGATTCCGTGCTCCGGATACGTGTGGCAGGCCAGGTGCGACTCAGACAGGATGACGAACCCGGTCACGCCGCCCGGCGGCGGAAAGAGGTGAAACCGCGGTTCGTGGACGGGATGGAGATCGAGCTCGAGCGTGACGCGCTCAAACAGCGAGCGGAGCGCAGCAACGCTCGCCAGTGCCCCCGGGCGACAGCCCGCCGCGTCGACGAGCCATTCTGAACCGATCATCATGCGAGGTCGGGTTAGTGTAACCGTTCCAAGGGGCGTTCCGCGATGGGACTCTACCTGTCATTCCGAGCCCGGCGGCGCCCCGGAGGGGCAAAGCACGGCGAGGAACCCCCTGCCTGGAACCAGGGTGGGCGGTGGCAAGCAACCATAAGGCGGCAGCTTCGCAGTGATCTGCCTTTGCGCGAGCTCGCGCGACCGAATGGGTACGCCCCACCCGCCCCGGTTTCAGGCGGGGGGTTCCTCGCCGTGCTTTGCCCCTCCGGGGCGCCGCCGGGCTCGGAATGACAGTGTGTCTTGCCCGCGCCAGCATCCCGGTTGCGCGTGTAAACTCATCCCGGTCGCCGGCGAGCAAAACACCCCGGCGCCGCATCCGTATAACTCTCACGGGAGAACGCCATGACCTTCTTCGAGAACCTGAAACACGAGGCTTCCACGCAGTTCATCGAGATCATCCAGTGGCTCGATGACACGCCGGATACTCTCGTCTACCGCTTCCCCGTCTACAACGCCGAGATCAAGATGGGGGCGAAGCTGACCGTTCGCGAGAACCAGGTCGCTGTATTCGTCAATGAGGGCAAGGCCGCCGATGTATTCGCTCCCGGCCTCTACACGCTGACCACGGAGACGATCCCGATCCTGACGGCGCTGCGCGGCTGGAAGTACGGCTTTCAATCGCCGTTCAAGGCCGACGTCTACTTCTTCAACACGCGAGTCTTCACCGACCTGAAGTGGGGAACGACGAACCCGGTGATGATGCGCGATCACGACTTCGGAATGATCCGTCTACGCGCGTACGGCACGTACGCGATGCGCATCAGCGAGGCCAAGACGTTCTTCGAGCAGATCGTGGGAACGCGCGGATTGACGACGACCGCGGACATCGTGGGACAGCTTCGCTCGACGATCCTCTCGCGGCTCACCGATGCCATCGCCGAGGCCAACATCCCCGCGCTCGACCTGGCGTCGAAATATGACGACCTGAGCGCGATCGCCGTGGAGAAGGTCGGGCCGGAGTTCACGCGCTACGGCCTGGAGCTCTCGCGCTTCTTCATCGAGAACATTTCCCTCCCCGAGGAGGTCGAAGCCGCGATCGATCAGCGGACGAAGCTCGGCGTCCTCGGTGATCGCCTGGGCCAGTACACGCAGTTGGAGACCGCCGAGTCGATTCCGATCGCTGCCGGCAACCCCGGCGGCATCGCCGGCGCCGGCGTAGGCCTCGGCGCGGGCATCGCCATCGGCGGCGCCATGGGCCAGGCCTTCAGCGCCGGCAACGCTGCTCCCCCGCCGCCTCCTCCTCCCGGCGGCGCCGCGGTCAACGTCCCGCGCTGGTCGCTCGCCATCGACGGCAAGACCTACGGCCCCTACACCGACGACGCCCTTCGCACGATGGTCCAATCCGGCCAGGCCAGCCCCTCCACACAAGCCTGGCGTCCGGGCGCCGCGGCCTGGGCACCCTTGAGCGAATTCGCCGAGTTGGGACTGGCAGCGCCGCCACCGCCACCCCCTCCACCGCCGCCCCCGAAATGAGGAGTGCGCCGTTAGCGCCGCGTAGTAGCGCCGCGCCGTAGCGCCGCCGGCTCGGCGGCTGGACCGCCAGCGGCTCGCTGGCGGTTTAATCGGGATCGTCGCCGAGCCCCTGGGACGTTGAGCGCCGCCCAATTCGTCATTCCGAGAGAAAGTGGCCCTCGCCCTCTCGTCCGCGTCAGGCCCGCCGTTCAAACACGAACAGCTCCGCCGCCACCAACCGCTCGAACGCCTGCGGTGAGCGGCGAAGGCGAAACTGCATCCACTGCATGACGGCAAACTTTGTGAGCGCGCCAAGAAGGAACAGGCCGACGATGAGGCCCCCGCCGATGAGATGAAGATTGTCGCCGGATCGGGAAAAAAAGGCGGCTACGCCGAGGCAGGCGGCACGCGCAAAGACGTCGATGAATGCGAAGTTCGGCCGGGCCAGGTACCAGGAGATTGCTGCAAGGAGTGACCAGACGATGAGAGCGGGACGGCCCAGCTGCAGCGCGTGCCATGCGAAGGCGAACGGCGCGGAGAGAATGAGGATGGCCACACCGACGAGGACCACGGTTCCGGTGACGCCAAAGACCACGCGCACTGCCTCGTAGAAGTCCGTGACCCCCCAGACCCACTCGCGGCCGGTGGAACGCTTGACGAAGTCTCTGTGGGAAAGCATGCGCACCTGACGCCGCGCCTGGGTCGGTGCCGATCAGGGGGCCGAAGTATAGCTCCCCGTCCGCGGTTCGCAGCATTCGTGCGGAGCCACTCTGCGATCTCTGCGTCTCTGTGGTGAAGGCTTTTGAAGGCAGCAGTCGATCCGGCCTATCCCGTCATCCGCCGTATCCGCAGACGCCCATACGAGGAGAGTTGACCACCGGCATCAGACTCTCCTCTCCGCATTCGTGACTCTGTTCATGTTCTTCACAGAAGAGAGAGTCTTCCTCGAGCGAGCACTCGAAGACAGATGGCGACGGCCGGCAGATCACACTCGTTACAACGATGCTCCAGCGGCTCGTTGCGCGTCAGAAGGGTCACTCCCTTTCCCTGCGCCGGCACGCTCTTCCCGCGCTTGATCACCAACTGGGTGCTCGATCCGAAGTCGTACACGTAATCGATGGACTTGCTTCGGCCAAAGGCCTCGGACACCTTCAGGCTCGGGCGCAACACCCGGACAGGCCGGCCTGAGGTGCTGAACTCGCTGAGGTGCCCGCAGCATTCGAGCCATATGTTGCGAAGGAAGTGATCGAGTTCGGTGAGCGTCGTTTCCGGCGACACGGCGACATCGAGCCAGTATCTCTTGTCGTATCGGGACTGGATCCGAAGCTGGAGGGCCTGCGCGCTGTCAGTCATGTTTCGTCGTCTTCCTTCCTGCATTCTACCCGGGCGATGCGATGGACGATCGAGGTATCACCAGGAGTTGTCATTCCGATTAGGCGGAGAGGGTAGCTCTGGGGTTACCCAACGGGCTCTTACGTAGTTCGCGTCAGCCGCTCAACGGACCGGAACCCCAAACCGCTCAACTACAGAGACACTGAGGACACGGAGACCTCTGCGTTCTCAGTGCCTCTGTGGTCAATGGTTTCCGGCCGTGGTGGTGAGATGTCCGCCACAAGCGCATGTTGGGCAAGAGGCGGTGGCTCACATCTCCTTGGTTTCGTCTTCCTCTTCGCGCCTTCGCGTCTTCGCGTGAGATCGATGTTCACGCGAAGACGCGAAGCGCATGTCAACGCTCAGTCGGTTGCCTGGGAGGCCCGGGCCTCGTAATACAGAAGAGACGGGATGATGATCCTGGTCGCGCTTGATGTAGGCGCTGGCGGTTGCCGGTATCGCCGCCGAGCCGGCGGCGGTCCGGCCGGCGGGCCGCCAGCGCTACGCTTGTTCCCTCACCGTTTCCCCGCGTTTAACACCACCACATCGCGCATCTGCAGGAAGTGCGTCAGCACGATGCGCTGGCCATCCGGCGACCATTCGTAGCTGGCGATTTCGCCGTCGGTGAAGTTTGTGAGCGGCGTTGGCGGACCGCCGGCGAGCGGTTGGACGAAGAGGTTCTCCTGGCGGCCGTCGCGTTTGATGTAGACGATGCTCTTGCCGTCGGGCGTCCAGCGGAAGATCCGCGCCGTGAGGTCGGGGAGGTGCGGCGGCGTGCTGCCGTCGAGGGAGAGCATGGTCATCTTTGCGCCGGTGTTTTCCATACCGGAGGCGAACACGATCAGCTTTCCGTCCGGCGACACGGCGGCGTCATGTCCGGGTCCGTCGAAGAGCTTCGTCACGGGACCGCCGCCGGCCCCGACCTTGAACATCTTGACCGCTCTGTCGTCGAGGGCGGAGAAGATGACCGTGCGGCCGTCGGGAGTGAACTGCAGCCACATCAGGAAAGGTCCGGTCGTGGCGATCGTGGCCGGCGAGCCGCCATCGATCGAGATGGACGTCAGCGTCGCGCGGTTGGATGTGTCGTTGCCCCACGCATAGACGATGTGCTTGCCGTCCGGCGCGATAGCGAAGTCGGAGATGGCCGGCGCTGTGGCGATCTGGCGCGGCTGCGAGCCGTCGATGTTCATGCGCCAGATGGCCGATGCGCCGCGGGCGCGGCTGATGTAGACGATCGTCGATCCGTCCGGAGTGACGACGGGATGCGACTCCAGCCGCTCGTCGTTGGTCAGTTGTTTTGGATCCGAGCCGTCGGCGTTCGCGGTCCAGAGATCGACGGTTCCGCCCGCGGAGGACGTATAGATGATGTGGCGGTCGCGCGTCGAGGTGAGGCCGTAGAGCCCGTCGGTCGTGCCCAGGCCGCCCGTCAACTGTGCGGCGGGAGTGCCGGGCGTCACGGACCAGATCGTGGCCTGGAACTTTGTCTGGATCGCCGCGACCGAGGCGCCGATGGAGTGAGGCTCCGTATATTCGTCGCCGTCGTCGGTCAGGCTCGTCAGAGTTCCCGAGGCGGGGTCGACACGGAACAACTGGTAGCGGCCCGTGGAGCGCTCATCGACAGCACTGATGATGAGAGCGTCGCCCGAGGTGGTCCAGGCCACGTTGCGAATCATTCCGTGAGGACCGGCCAGCGGGACGCTCTTCTTCACGCCGCTGGCGACGTCGATGGTGAACAGGCTCTGCCCGTGTGTGACCGCGATCGTCTTCCCATCCGGCGACCAGGCCGGCGATGCTGGCCACATGGTGAGCGCCATCGCGGCCAACACCCGTTCCCGCGTCCCGTCGCGCGCGGTGACGAGCAACCGGCCTTCGCCTTTCTCGAGGACGTCCCGCGTCACGGCGAGCTGCTTGCCGTCCGGCGACGGCGATGCGGCGGTATCGGCGTCGCCGATCAGCTTTGCCTGCGTTCCGCCGAGGATTGGCACTTCCACCACCGCGCCGAAGATCGAGCCCTCGTAGCGTGTCGCGATCAGATGATTGCCGTCGGCGGAGAAGGTGAGGCCGGCATAGTAGGTTTTCGGCACCAGTGGAATCACGTTGACGCGGCTGCCGGTGGCGATCTGCTGCAGCCAGACCCCTTCGCCGCTGACGTCGTCCGTCATGCTGTAGGCGGCGAATCGCCCGTCGGGCGAGATGGCCAGGTGACTGACGTGGCCCGTGGTCGTGATCCGTTGCAGAGCGGAATGCATGATCGAGGCGTCGCCGCTGGCGGCGCGCGCCCGTACGTGGGCCTGCCACGCCATCACCGCGGCGACCGCGATCACTACCAGGCCGAGGAGAACGGAGGCGGCGATCTTCGGGAAATAGTTCCGCGGCACCGGTTCCGGTTTGTGATCCTGGTCGACGGCGCGCAGGTCGAGAGCGATATCGCGGATGGACTGGTAGCGGTACTCGCGATCCTTGACCAGGCACTTGCCGACGATCCGCTGCAATTCAGGATGCTCGATCGGCCCCGGCGTGCCGTGCAGCACGTCGTGCAGGGTATCGACGAATGAATCGCCGTTGAAGGGACGCCGGCCGGTGACGGCTTCGTAGATGATGCAGCCGAAAGAGAAGATGTCGGAGCGCTGATCGATCACCTTGCCGAGGATCTGCTCGGGCGACATGTAGCCGGCGGTTCCGATCAGCTCTCCCTGCGCGGTGATGGCCTTCATCGTCGGAGAGTCGGCGCCGAGGGGGTTCCAGCCATTCGACGGCTCGACGAGCTTGGCTAGGCCGAAGTCGACGATCTTCGCGTATCCCTCAACGGAGACCATGATGTTGTCCGGCTTGAGATCGCGATGGACGATCCCTACCGCGTGCGCTTTGCCCAGCCCGTCGGCGGCCTGGGCCAGAATCTCCAGCCGCCGCGCCATCGAGGGCTGCCCGGCCAGGAAGTCGCGCAGGGTCTCGCCGTCGACGAGCTCCATGGCGATGAAGTGAACCTCCTCGGGGCGCTGCCGCTGGCCGGGCGCCGTCATCGGCTCCACGGTGAATGAGGGACGCCCTTTGCCGATCTCGTAGATAGCCACGATGTGGGGATGGTTGAGGGCCGAGGCCGACTTGGCCTCCTGCGCGAAGCGCTCCAGGCGCTCGCGGTCGTCGGTGAGACCCGTGGGGAGGACTTTCAGGGCCACGTCGCGCCCGAGCCGTTCGTCGTGAGCGCGGTACACGTCGCCCATGCCGCCCGATGCGATCAGAGACCGGATGCGGTACGGCCCGACGCAGGTCCCATCCGGCAGCGGGTCGCGAGGGGGAGTCTGCACGATCTCAAATGCATGAGCCAAAATCCCAGCATCGACGGAGTTCATGGCAAGGCCTCCCTGTGCGCGGACCCAAACTGTTTATACGCGCTCCGGAGGAAAGGTTCGTGACCGGGCGGTGACGGTTCGTGAGCGGATTTGCGCCATGTGCAAATCCGGCGTGCGGCGGCCAGGCCGGATTTCTCACCATCTGAGTGGAATCGAGGCACAGTGTGAATCGAGCGTCCTTCTCCCCACCGCGTTTTTCAGCGGTGGGGAGAAGGTGCCGAAGGCGGATGAGGGGCGTTGGAGCTTGCCAAACAGTGGACTGGTTTCATGAACGGGCGTACGGAACTCATGAAAACAATTAACTTCAGCGCGAGAACCGTCCCCTCATCCGCCTTCAGCACCCTTCGACTCGCTTCACTCGCTCAGGGCAGGCTCTTCTCCCCCGCTGAAAAACGCGGGGGAGAAGGCTCTCGACGTTTCACAGGCGATTCCACACCGTGAGAAAGCGGGCTACGCCGGCCAGCGGAACCTTCGACCACATCGATCATCAGAGCAACGTGATGTTCGATCTGGCTGGATCGATCAATGACCGCGAGGGGAGCACACCGGTGATCACCCTGGTCAACTCAGGACCCTTGAACAACACCGATCCGAAGTTGGCACCCAGGATCGTCGCGCCGTAATCGCGGTTTCTGCCCATCCACACGAGCCACCCTGCCCGGGAACGCGGTTTCCGGGCGAGGAAACGAGCTTTCTGGTTCGAGGGAACCAGGTTTCTGGTAGCGGGGGACCAGCTTTCCGGTTCAAGGGAACGAGCTCTCTCGTTCCGGGAACGAGTTTTCTGGTCCAGGGAACGAGCTTTCTGGTCCAGGGAACGAGCTTTCTGGTCCGAGGAACGAGTTTTCAGGTTCGGCGGAACGAGGTTTAGGGTTCGGCGGAACGAGTTTTCTGGTTCGAGGGAACGAGTTAACTCGTTCGATGGACGAGTTCTTTGGTTCGCGGAACCAGTTAATCGCTCCGTAGTTTCCAAATTCAAGCTATTTGCGCTGAAAATCGGCGTGCGAAGGTTCACATCAGCGCCTTATACGTCTCTTCTTCATTCGGGGGTAGGGAAACCACCTTCTGGCGACTCTCCTCCTGCGTGACGGACGCATGCAGCCTCAGACGACACTCGCCGCGGCACGGCATTTACGCCGCGCGGTCGGATTGCGCCTACGAAAGGCATGTCTGCTGGCCTGATTGCTCTCCGTCTCGGAGAAACGGCACTCGGCCGAGTGCTGCATGCCTGGAGGCTCCCGATCAGAACCGTCCGGGTAACCCGACCGCTGGCGTCGCGCGCGTGGCGTTCCGCACGGTCTTACCGCCAGAGGAGGAGAGCATGTCTGAAGAAGTAACTGTAGTTACTCCGCCGTTGGCGCCGGACAGCCCGGCGCCCACGGCGAATCCCACGGTCACGCATTACGAGCAGGTCGCGGCGAGAGTCAGCGCGGCGCTGGATGAGATGCTGGCGCTGATCCCCAATTTCGCCGAGTATCACCCGGCCACGAGGGAGTTCGTCCGCACGCATCAGGGAGTGCCGATCGAGTTCGTGGCCACGGCCATCGCCGCGGTGGAGGCAAATCCCGAGTTGCAGGGAATCAGGGGCTTTGATGTCATGCAAGCGCGCAACGCGTTGCAGTTCATCGACGCCTTCCGTCCGGTGGCCGACAAACTGAACGCCTCGGCGAAGAACGTCGAGTTCACCATCGACGTCCAGCGAGCGGAGGTGAACAACGGAGCGCTGCAGCTCTATGGCATCGCGAAAGTGGTGGCCCGCAGTCCGCTCAGCACGACGGTGGCCACCCACGTCGGCTATCTCAAGCGCGACCTCGGCAGAACCGGAGTAGGCCGCAAGAAGAAGGGGACGCCGGCACCGGTGCCGGGCACTCACGCCACGGAGGGTGGAGGGATGAACGTGTAGTTGATTTGTCGCCGACGCGCGGGCGTTCCGACCACGCCCGCGCGTTTTTCTGATGTTGCTGTCCAACGCCTCTCACTTCACTGTCATCCTACCTGTCATCCTGAGGCTGCCGCAGCCGCGCCTCTATTGTTGAATTTCGCTCTGATGAAAATTCGCGGCGGAGGACGCCGAAGGACCCCCCTCGTGCTTGCATCGAGCGATAACCACCACCCGAACCGGCAAGCGCGAAGGGGGTCCTTCGGCGTCCTCCGCCGCGACGTTTGATTTGCGCAAACATCCAACATTATGGGCGCGGCTGCGGCAGCCTCAGGATGACAGTGAAGTGGGGCGCAGCGAGAGCTCGCTTCACCCGGATTTCAATCTTGAGGCAACACTCGGAATCATCGATCCTGCCCAAGGGATCCTATCCGCCGTTTTCCGGTGCGAATCCGTTCCGTTACGGTTCCCTTACGCACGAGGCCGTCGTCAGTCGTAATCCATTTGTAATGAAACAACCCCGGTAAAACGGCGCCCATTGAACCGGCGCGTGAGGAGTCGATCGTGAAGATAACGAACTTTTCCAGGCTCGTGGGATTTGTCGCGACGGCCGTGATCGTCGCATTCTTCGCCGCCGGCAGTGCCGAGGCGGGGTTTACGGGGACAGATCTCTTCGTTCCCGGCGTCGCGCGCATCGCAGGGGTTGGAGGCAGCCAGTTTTACACCACGGTCTGGGTGACGAACGTCTCGAGCTCGCCGGCGAACATCCAGATGGGATTGCTGCTCCTCGGGAACGCGAACCCGGCGCCCGTGACGAAGAGCGACGTCATCCCCGCCAACGCCACGAGGCGCTATGACGACATCGTCGGCTCGCTCTTCGGCATGAGCAGCGCCGGCGGCGCGCTGCACGTCACGTCCGACCAGGAACTGCTCGTCTCATGCCGCACGTACAACAGTCCTCCCGGCCTCGCACTGAAAGACACGAACGGGCTGGCCTTTTCAGCCGTGCGCTCCGATCTCGCGATCGGTGCGAATCAGTTTACGCAGCTTCACGGGGTGACGACCGCTTCCGCCGAATCCTTCCGCTACAACTTCGGAATCATCGAGGCCGCGGGACAGCCGGTGACCTTCAAAGTGACGGTCCAGGACCAGGACGGGCAGCAACTCTCGACGCCGCAGACCTACAGCCTAGGCAGACACGGCGTCATCCAGATCAACGATTTCGGCGGCTTCTCGCCCGCGCTGTCGACCAGTAACGGCGTCGTGCGCATCGATGTCGTCGACGGCGACGGCAAGGTGATCGCCTACGCCTCGCAGGTCGCCGGCACCGGAGGGAATCCCGGGTCGAACGACGGCACCGGCTTCGAGATGCGCTTCGCCAGTCTTCCGGCGGCTGCCGCGGGCGTCTTCAGCATCAACGGGCAGTCAGGCGCTGTGACGATTCAGGCCGGGGCGGGTGCGACGGTCGACACCAGCGGCGGAACGATCACGATCTCCGGGGTGCAGGGAGCGAAGGGCGACACGGGTCCGCAAGGTCCGAAAGGCGATCCCGGCGCGCAAGGTGCCCCGGGCGCCGCAGGGGCAGGCGGCCCGGCCGCGCGTTACGTGCTCGGCGATGCCATGCCCGTGGCGAAAAACACGTACGTCCGTCTGAATTTTCCGACGGCCGTCTACGATACCGACAACACGATCACCACCGGCCCGAACTGGCAATTCAAGGCGCCGGTCAAAGGCATCTACCGCTTCAGCATTGCCGTGGAGGTGGAAACGGCGAAAAGCTATCCGGAGACGCCCAGCATCTACATCGGCCTCATCTACGGCTCACAGAACATCTCTCTCAACACCAATTACTACACGACGTATGTGAACTTCAGCATTCCCGTGGCCGGCTCCACGGAGCTTCTCCTCAACGCGGGCGATACCATCTACTTCGTGGCCTATACGAACTATGACGGCAACACCGTAACCGACCCCACGGCGAACTGGGTTACGGCGTCGTTCGTGAGGGCGATGAACTGAGGGCAGGTTGACTGTTTATCCTTATCGGTGCTGCCCCTTCGGCTGCGCTCAGGGCAGGCTAGGCCGCGCCAATAATTGAGAATCGAAACGCCGCGGCGGAGAGCGCCAAAGGACCCCCCTCATGCTTGCATCCCATCAAATACCACCACCCTACCCGGCAAGCACATGAGGGTCCTTCGGCGTCCTCCGCCACGACGTAATCCCCGCTAGTGATCGATCCTGACCTCCGTCGCCACCAGGCTGTTGTCCGCCAGGCGATTGGCGTGCACTTCGACGTGCTGACCGACTTTCAAGTCCGCTACCGAGCCGGGATGGTCGCCGTTCACCACCATCGTTGTGGAGGTGAGGCCGATCGTCGCGGAAGTCGGTCCGGCTTTGATGGTCACGGAAGTCGTCGAGACGGCGGTAATGGTGCCGCTGAAATCCACCGCTTCGGGATGGCCACCGCTGCCCGTGTCTTCGACCTGAATGAGACTGGCGGCGATGGAGCCGTCGGAGTTCAACAGTCCCTTCACTTCCACCTGATTCCCAACCTTCAGATCTGAGAACGACAAGGTGGTCGAGCCGTGTTGCAGGACCGTGGTCGTGCTGATGTTCACCACGACGCTCTTGCCGCCGGCGGCGGTCACCGTGATCGACGCGGAAGAGATCGAGGCGATCACGCCGGTTAGATTGACCGAGGTGTTGTTGTTCCCGTCGCCCTGCCCGCCCTGGACCTCGATCCGGAGCGCCGTGAGGGAGCTGTCGGCATTGACGCGGGCCTCGACGTTGACCTGATCGCCTGTCTTGATGTCCGCCAGGCCGAGCATATGATCATCGCCGCGGACGATCGTGTCCGTCGTGACGCCGATGGTGATGTCGTCGCCCGACTTCGTATGCACGACCAGGTGATCGCTCGCGACCGAGGTCACCGTCCCCTCGATTTCGGAAAGGGTGTCTGGCCGCTCCACGTCGATCGTGACCGCGGTCAGGGACTGGTCGGCGGCCCGCAGGGCGTCGATCTCCACGCGGTCGCCAACGGCAAGAATGGACGGGTCCGCGACCTTGCCATCCAGGCGGATGAGGGTGGAACTGGTCAGCGTCACGACCACATCACCGGTGCTGGTCGTGACCGTGATGGAAGAGGTACTCGCCTTTGCGATGACACCGTGGAGATGAACGGAGTCGATCTCCACCCGGACCACCAGGGCGTTCAGGGTCTTGTCGACCTGTTCCTGGGCCTCGGCCTCGACATGATCACCGGGGTGGATGTCGGATGCGGTAACCGTCTTCCCGTTTACGAAGAAGCGCGTGTCTGAGGTGAGGTTCGTGGCCACGTCCCCGGTCGAGGTCGTGATCGTGAGCGTGGTGGCCGTAATCGATTTCACCGTCCCTTCGAGCTCGACGGCCGGGTGCGACTCGGCATCGACCATCAACGCGGTGCTCGAGCCGTCGGTTTCCGTCTGCGCATGCACCTCGACCTTGTCACCGACGGCGATGGCCGAAACGGACGCCGGCTGCCCATCGAGACGGATCACGGTGGCCGCGTTCAGCTTCACGACGCGATCGCCTTTTTCCGTGTTGATCGTCAGAGAGGTGGCCGACGTCTGCGTGACGATCCCCACGATCTCCTCGGTTTTGCCCGCCGCGCGCTGCCTGGCCGCGACCGTCAGGGGGAGCATTGCGGCAACCACAGTCCACACGATGAACGACAGGATGAGTGACGAAGCCCGGTGCTGTTTCAAATGACCTCCTTAAAACAAAAAGAGGGCGTACGAGTACGCCCTCCTGGAAAAAACCGCGAGTTATTTTGTCTACTAGGCCGCGCAGGAGTGTACGAGGGGAGTAGGCCTCAGAATGTGATCCCGATCACACTTTCGAAGCGTGCCGGGCAGGCGGTGGGGGCTGGTGGGCGGTAAACATTTCGAGCATCCGTCAAACGTAAACCATAGAAGAATCATCAATTTGGAGGCTTCATCATGCGCTGGCTATGGATATGCCCGCTTCTCGCCGTCGCGGCGTTCCTCGAGGTCTACGGCGACTCGAATCTCTACGATGCCTTTCACAAGTCGGCCCGTCCCCTCATGGCCGGCATCTGGGGCGCGTTCGTGCTGGCGGGCTACGGCGTGGCCGTAAACCTGGCGGCCTACCGCAACGGCTCGCTGACGCTCTCGAAGCTCCTCGGCGCCTACGTCATCTTCTTCACGGTCGTGGCCATCGTCTGGGACAAGTGCCACAACCACCAGCCAATCACGATGCCGAAGGTCGTGGGATGGCTGTTGATCGTGATCGGGGGGGTGGTGATTCAGGGTGGGGTCTAAACCGTGAGCCTCGCCGCTTCATGCTTCTACGCTCCGTAGCAGTGCGGCGAGACTTTCGGCAAACTGCGTAACGGCGGCGCGGCTTGGGATAGGGACGGCAAGGAACATCGAGCCGTCGGCATCCCGCCTCGTCTCGATCGGGCGGCGAGGATTCGCGGCGTCATTAGCATCCGCCGGGAGCGCTGCGGCAAGTTGATGCAGGAACCCGACGCCGCTTTCGATGAGTCGCGCCAGCGGTTCGGCGAGGGCCGCGGCTGTTCCGGCGCTCGTGCTTCGCGGCTCGGGCACGCTCTCCACACGAACGTCGTCGATCTCGTCCACCCGTGTCTCGGCCGTTTGAGCCATCGGTTGGATCTCCGCGGCCACGCTCTCGACGCTCTCCATGAAGCGGTCCAGACGTCCCTTCCCGAGAAACACTTCCGTCTCCCCCCCGTCGAGCACGCCGGCGAAGAGCGACTTCTTGAAGCGAAGCACGGAGAGCATGCTTTGTTCGATGGTTCCCTCGGCGACGAAGTTGATGGCGCGGACGGGCTCGCGCTGCCCGATGCGGTGGACGCGTCCGATGCGCTGCTCGAGGACAGCCGGATTCCACGGCAAATCGACATTGATGACCACGCTGGCGTGTTGCAGGTTGAGTCCGACGCCGCCCACGTCGGTGGAGAGGAAGATGCGGCACTCAGGATCGTCGCGGAATCGCTGAAGGATCTTCCCTCGGTCGCGACTTTCCACGCCGCCGTGAAAGAGAACGTGTCCCCATCCTTTTTCCGTGATGTGATCGCTTAAGATCTCGTGCATCCGCAGCCATTGGCTGAAGACGACTACCTTCGTCCTCGGTTCCTCGAGGATCTCGCCGAGGAGCGTCATGATCTCGCCGGCTTTGGTGCCGTCATCCGACCGCTCGTCGAGCAGATACGAACTGTCGCACGACATGCGCATCCGCTGCAGCGCGATCATCAGCCGGCGTTGGTCACCCTCGGAGAGGTGATGGTACTTGCTCCATTTCGCCGCGATGCGGGCCACGATCTCGCGGTTTTCCTCGTGGTGCTTGAGCTGTTCAGGCGTCATGGGCACGAAGAAGTTCTTCTCCAGCCGCTCCGGGAGCTGCGCCAGTACCTCGGCTTTGCGGCGGCGGACGACGATCGAGGCGAGTGTGGTAGCTACGTGGTCGAGATCGCGGTAGCCGACCACGCGCCCGTTGTCGTCGCGCAGTTGATGCATGTCGAGGAAACGGAATGTCGGGCCGAGGCGAAAAGGATCGATGAATTCGACGATCGACACGAGCTCCTCGATCCTGTTCTCGAGCGGCGTGCCGGTGAGCACGATGGCGTACAGCGAGGCGATCCGCTTGACGCTGCGTGCCGTACGCGTCGACCAATTCTTGATCCTCTGGGCCTCGTCGAGGATGACGAGGTCGGGCGCCCAGCGGGAGATCAGATCGAGGTCGGCGTGTATCGCGTCGTAGTTCGTGATTTTGAAGAAGTCGTCCGCGCAATAGGCCCCGGCGCGCGCCGCCCGCAACCCCTGAATTACGCGCGCCGATCGTTTCGAGAAGTTCGAGATTTCGCTCTCCCACTGATGCTTGAGGGAGGTCGGACAGACGACGAGTACGCGCTCGACGTCGAGGTGCTGGGACATGATCTCCGCCGCGGCGATGGCCTGGATGGTCTTGCCGAGGCCCATCTCATCGCCGATCAGACTCCGCCCCGCGCGCGCGGCGAAGAGCGCTCCTTCCTTCTGATAGTCGTAGAGCCTGGTCTTAAGCAGATGATCGAAGCGGTGGCCGCGGATGCCGTCGGGAAACGCCTTGGCGATCACCTCGGCGCGTCTCCGCGCGTCGCGCACTTCCGCGACGAACGGAAGGGCGTCGTCATAGACTCGCAGCTCAGGATCGATCTTTTTCGCCGCGGCGACGAAGCGGTCAAAGCGATCGAAACCGGCCGGCGTGAGACGGCCCGCGTCGTCGAAGTACGCACGCGCCAGGCTGTGCAGCGAGTCGGGACAGTCGCGCCCCGCGCGAAAGGAAACATGACGCTGCGGGCCGTATTCGACGCTCACGCTGTTGTACGACGGCTGGTACCCCGCTCGGAACGCGCGTTTCGCTCCGCGCCTGGCGAGCAGCGTCGCCAGCGTGAACTCGATGTGCTTGCACGTGCCGAGGCTGTTGGTCTTGAAATCTGAGCACGAACAGAAGTTTCGGCCCGGTGCCGCATCGCGAATGGCCACGCGATAAACACTGCCGCGCTCCGGGTTCGTCACGCGGAACTCGGAGAAGATCGGATGCTCGCCAACGTTCTCGAGAAGAAAGGCCTGCTCGCTCCCGAACTGCCTCCGCAACTGCCGTTGCCACGCCTCGATCGACATCCCCGGCGGTGGATGGAGCCGGGATACGCGGGGCTGGGACTCTTTTTCTCGTTGTGTCCGGCGTTTGGGGGAGGTTGTCGCGCTCTTCATGGTGAGGTTGAGCTCCTTGTTTCTGAGGGATTCTCGTGAGACAAGAGTAGCGGAAGAAAGGCAGGAACTCCCGCTCTCCCCTTCGAGACGATCGTCCCCGGCGCGCCAGTTATTGTCGAAGGGGTTGCTCTGACCGATCGCGAGGAGATCGTGGCTATCTGCTCGCGGGGCCGCGATCGGCAGTCGATTCCCATTCTCGATCTGCCGCTCCCCACTCCGCCTCCGGAAGGTGCGGACCCGATCGAGACGTACCGGCAGTGGGTCAGAGGATGAGCGAGGAGTGGACTCGGAGGGATTCAGAGTCCTTACTTTAGAGGAATCCCAGACGGGCGATGACCACGCCGATATGCAAAGGATGAGGGGGGAATCGGACGGTGTGGGAGGGGTGAGCGTTGACCGTCTTAGAACTGCCAATTGTTTTGCGCCAGAAATCCTTCCACGTTCGTGCAGGCGACGCCGAAATGGTCACATACGTTAGGGATGCGCGCGGAATTAGGCTTTCTGCTTTCCTCGGTTACGACAGTTCCAGCTCTGACGCTGGCACAAGCGATGACGAACGGGTCGGCAACGGGCTGGCCTCGAAGACGCTGCGTCTCGGTAACGAGCATTTGAAAGTGAGGTACCTGAAAAATCTTTGCTACGAACTTCGTTTCCTCCGGGCCTGGAACCAGGAACATCTCCTTGTGGTTTTCGATCCAGTCCATCAGCCATTCTCGCGGTGAGGCAAGCTCCTTCAGAACCTCGCGAACTGAGATAACCGTGCCGTCACCGACGGCACCTTCGAAGTTGTTCCAGAATGTGGGGAAACGGTCAGGGAAATAGTGTCCCATGACGATGATACTGCTCGTGTCGAAGACGTAGATCACCCCCGATCAACCAGCCTTCTGAAGCAGCGCCTGCTCAAGGCCATTAACGCTCGACATCTTCAGGTTGAGATGACGAGCGAGATCATCGAGAGAGATTGCGCCCCGATAGTAGTTTCGAAATGCCAAACGAGCGAAGGTATCGCTTAAGTAAGAAGCCTGCGTGGCGTAGTAGTTGCCGCGTGTCTCAGAATCATCTTCGGTCTTCTCGAAGTAGTCGTTTGCCCATTCATGCATTTTCTTGCGGTAGTGCTGTTCCGATAGAACGTTCATGTCGAGAAGCCGGCGAAGCACGACTTCACGGCTGACGCGGTAGATTCGCGCAAGTCTCGCAATGTTGTTGTCGGAGACCGCCAGCTCTTCTTTGTCCAAGGCCTGACTCGGCACGAGCACATCGGCTGCGAATTGATTACAGAAAGTCTCAACTTCGCGCGAATGACCGTGTAACTCTCCGATGTAGCGATCATCGCGTTTTGTGACGCCTCCCGTGTGGGTCAAAAGGTGAGCAAGCTCATGAAAGAGGGTGAACATCTGACGGGTCTTCGCCGTACTGTTGTTGATGTAAATAACAGGGAATTCCTCATCGTAGAGCGAGAAGCCAGAGACATCCTTCTGTTTGAAGGAATCCTTGAATACGAACACTCCAGCATCCTCAACAGCTGCTCGCCACGACGCTAAGGCCTGCGCGGTGGACTTCCAGCTCTTTTGTCTGGATGCGTCGATGCCGAGATACTCTCGAGCTGCCGAGGCGAGATGCGCTGGCTTTGCCTTCGCTACAGCCGGTAGATCCCGAGTGATTTGACGAGGTGCCGGATTCTTGCCCTCCGCTAACTCGGAAAACGAGAGTTGCATGGCACGGGCCTGCCGAACCTTGAACCGGGTCTCCGCGGACAGGTCGGCGATCTCAAAGTCGGGTAGCGTCCGGAATGACTGCTGAGGCTCTGCTTCGTCAGGCGGTGTCGGAAAGAAAAACAGGGCCAACGGGCGACGGTAAACCGTGTACGCCAGCTTCTCGAGCTGCGCATAGGTCGGGGCCGCATCACCCGATTCCCAGCTCTCGATATCAGATGCGGCTTTGTTGAGTGCCGAAGCAACTTGCGCAACAGTCTGCCCGGAACGCTCGCGCGCCCAAATCAGGATTTTCGGGTTGATGCCAGCAACCTGGGAGGCCATCGTCGATATAACGGTAGCAGGATTGGCCGCGATTCTACCAATGGTAGGGCTCGGCTCTCGCGATGTCATCGAATTTCACGGCCTCGCTCATCGTCCGCGCGACACCGTTCTGTACCGGGGCAAGTGACGAGGGGAGGAATTGGACGGTGTAGGGAGGGTAAGCGGAGCGCGAATCAATCGCAAGACACTGATTCAAAAGCAGTTGTTGCCATGGCCGATGTCCTCGCAACTCATTTGCGCAATCGACTCAGAGTCGTTCGCAATCGACTCGGAGTCGCTCGCAATCAACCTGGGAGTCGCTTGCAATCGACTCGGGGTCGTTCGCAATCGACCCGGGAGTCGCCCGCAATCGACTCGGAAGTTGGTTCGCAAGGGACGGCAAGAACCAACAATCGAGCAACTTCCAGCTTCGGCCGGGGTAGGGAAACCCATCCATTCTGCCCCTCCTACGATAGAGTTACACACTCAGGACAAGGAGCGGATCATGCTCAGAGCGAGACTCGGATTCCTCGTCGGCTTTGTCGTTGCGTTGCTCGTTGCGGCGGCGCTCTCCTGCACATCGGAACCGACATCGCCTCCGGCCACGGTCGAACGGTACGTCCACGACCCGAAGATGAAGGAGACGTTGGTCGACGTCTTCCCCGGGATGGACGGCCCGAACCTCAATCTTACGCAGGAAGATATCCGCGGACGCGTCGTCTGGAACCTGTGGGTCGGTGACAGCGGTCTGATGTGGGACTACCTGGCACAGCATGGCTTCGGGACGGCCGACCTGCTGAAGGCCATCGACTCGCGGCGGCGGGCACACCGGCTGGCGGAGATCGGCATCATCAATCAGCCGGGCTTCCAGGCGGCGGCCAAGCCCGATCAGTACGGGCTTTTCATCGACGAACCGAAGCCGAATGATCCGGACGGGCAGATCGATACGAAGATCGACTACTACACCTACGGCCGTTCCTCGGGCGTGGTGGGACTGCGCATCTCCGACAACCCCAGCTTCGACGCCGCGGCGAAGTCCGACTGGATGAAGCACGTCGCGCCGGACGGCATCAACCACGACTTCTACGAGAATCCCGACTACTTCAACAATCCGAAGCTGGCCCGTCCCTACATCGTCGGAATGGCCTGCGCCTTCTGCCACGTGGGGCCCGACCCGGTGCGGCCACCGGCCGATCCGGAGAATCCGACGTGGGCGAACCTTAACGACTACGTCGGCGCGCAGTACCTGAAAGTGTGGGCGGTCTTCGTTCCGCCAAATCCGAAGACCGGGAAGGATGAGGAAGAGAGCTTCGTCTGGCAGCTCATCCACACCAATCCGCAGGGAACGCTCGACACTTCCTTCATCGCCACCGACTACCTGAACAATCCCGGATCGATGAATGGCGTGTACAGCCTGCCCCAACGGCTGTCGCGGGGGGCGATCGCCTCGACGACGAACAAGCCGGGGCTCGAGTACATCACCGGCGGCGCGCTCAATCTGCGCAACATCAAGGACGGGATGAAGGTGCCGCGGGTACTCAAGCAGGGCGACGACTCGGTGGGTTTCGAGGCGGCGCTCAGCCGCGTCTACGTCAACATCGGCGAAGCGTGGCCGGAGTGGAAGAAGCACTTCAATCCGCTCGTCGGCGGCACCCCGCAGACGCCGGTACCCGTGAAGACGCTGCAGCAAACCTCGGTCTCCTGGAATTGGAGCGAGGAGCGCTCGCCGTATCTGGCCGGCTATCTGGTGAAGGTGGCCCAGCCGCTGCTGCTGAAAGACGCGCCGGGCGGCACGAAGTATCTGTCGACCGATCAGAACGTCATGACACGCGGCAAGGTCGTCTTCGCCGAGAACTGCGCGCAGTGCCACTCCAGCAAGCAGCCGCCGGATGGGACCGATCCGTCATCGGACACGGGCAAGGCCTGGTTCCGGGCGCAGGTGCAGAGCGATCCGGCCTTCTTCACCGACAACTTCCTATCCGATGAACGTCCGCATCCGGTCGACGTGATCGGCACCAATGCCACGCGCGCGGCGGCCACGAACGCGACCCGTGATCACATCTGGGACAACTTCTCCTCGGAGACGTACAAGACGCGCAAGCAGGTCGGGCCGTTGACGCTCCTCAATCCGTTCGACAACACCACGTTCCCGTTCCAGCTCCCCGGGAACGGGCCCGGCTACTACCGGCCGCCATCGCTCATCAGCCTCTGGTCGAGCGCGCCCTACCTGCACAACAACACCGTCGGCGAGGACTTCGGCGATCCCTCGGTCGACGGACGCATGCGCGCTTTCCAGGACGGCATCGAGCGGATGCTGCTGCTGAAGCCGCGCGTCAACAAGATCTGGCGGACGACGGCGACGAGCTACATCAACATACCGCTGCCCTATCTCCCGCGCCTCGTGACGGATGCCATCAAGATCAAGGATCCAAAGGCGATCGACGCCAACGGGAATCTCCGGCTGGGCCCGATTCCGAAAGGGACGCCGGTCAATCTGATCTCGAACCTCAATCTCGAAGGAGATCCGCTGAAGACCGGCAAGGCCATTCTCAGCATCGTTGCGGCCCTGGCCGACATCAAGCTCAAGAACCTGAACGATCAACAGGCCACCGAGCGGCTGAAGCTGGTGTTGCCGGACCTCATCGCGGCGAACAAGTGCCCCGACTTCGTCGAGGACAAGGGACACCTCTTCGGCACGACGCTGCCGGACGCCGACAAGAGAGCGCTGATCGAGTTGTTGAAGACGTTCTAGGCCGGCACGGCCGGCAGCGTTGGTTGCCCAAGGCTCGGCCAGCAGTGACGCATGAACATTTAGACTCCTAGATGACTGAAGCCGCCATCGACGCCGGAAACGCTGACTACGACTACATCGTGGTCGGCTCCGGCGCCGGCGGAGGGCCGCTGGCGGCCAATCTGGCCACGAGCGGCTACCGCGTCCTCCTGGTCGAGGCGGGCTCCGATCCACACTCGTTCACCTACCAGGTGCCGTGCTTCAACGCCCTGGCCACGGAAGACAAGGCCATGGCCTGGGAGTACTTCGTCCATCACTACAGCAAGGACGAGACGCGCGATGGCAAGTACGTCCCGGAGAAAGGCGGTGTGTTCTACCCGCGCGCGGGGACGCTCGGCGGCTGCACCGCGCACAACGCCCTGATCACGGTCGTACCGCACGACAGCGACTGGAACGGCATCGCCGCGCTGACGGGTGACCAATCGTGGCGCGCCGAGGAGATGCACAAGTACTTCACGAAGCTGGAGCGCAATGACTACAAGCCGCGACCGGAGGCGGCCAGCGGTCACGGTTTCTCCGGCTGGCTGTCGGTGGAGAAGGCTGATCCGATGATGGCGATCGGCGACCGGGACCTTATCGACACCTTCATGAACGCCTTGAGAAGCGTGGCCAGGAAGACGTTGCGGGGCGGTTGCGCCGGCATCATCAGGCGCATCTTCCGCTTCATCGAAACCGAGGATGACCCGAACGATGTCCGCATCAATGCGCGCGCCGAGGGGATGACCGTGGTGCCGCTGTCAACAGATGGCGGGAAACGCAACGGTCCGCGCGAGCACATCCTCCGCGTGCAGGACAAGCATCGCGACAATCTGATCATCGCCCTGAACACTCTGGCCACGCGGGTGATCTTCGACGATGACAACCGCGCCCTCGGCGTCGAGTGCATGGAAGGGCAGCATCTGTATCGCGCCGATCCGTATGCCGCACCGGATGGGTCCGGTGTGAAGAAGAGCTACCGCTGCAGGCGCGAAGTCATCCTCGCCGGCGGCGCCTTCAACACGCCGCAGCTCCTGATGCTCTCCGGCATCGGGCCGAAAGCGCACCTCGAGGAGCACGGGATCGTCTGCCGCGCCGACCGGCCGGGCGTCGGCCGCAACCTGCAGGACCGCTATGAGGTGTCCGTTGTTTCGGAGATGGATCGTGACTTCGAGCTTCTCAAGCAGGCCACGTTCAAGCCGCCGGACGAAGGCCAGCCGGGGGATACTTCCTTTCAGGATTGGTTGCAGGGGAAGGGTGTCTACACGACCAACGGGGCCGTAGCTGCGGCGATCTTCCGCTCCGCAGCCGAGCGCCGCGATCCCGATCTCTTCATCTTCGGGCTGCCGGGATTGTTCAAGGGCTATTTCCCCGGCTATTCCGAGCAGATCGAACAGTCGAAGAACTTCTTCACCTGGGCCATCGTGAAAGCGCACACGAACAACACCAACGGCGAGGTCCGCCTCCGCTCGGGCGATCCGCGGGCCATGCCCGAGGTCAACTTCCACTATTTCGAGGAAGGGAACGACCCGAAGGGCGAGGATCTGGATTCGGTCATCAAAGGCGTCCTTTTTGCACGGCAGATGAACGACGGGAACGAGCGGATTCGCGAGGAGATCGTACCCGGCAAAGCGGTTCACTCACCCGGGCAGATCGCCCAATGGATCAAGGACAACGCCTGGGGTCACCACGCCTCGTGCAGTTGCAAAATGGGCGTCCCCGACGACCCGATGGCCGTCGTCGACAGCCGTTTCCGCGTGATCGGGACGAAAGGCTTGCGCATCGTGGACGCCTCCGTCTTCCCGAAGATCCCCGGCTTTTTCATCGTCACGCCGATCTACATGATCAGCGAGAAAGCGAGCGAGGTGATTGTGGAGGATGCGGTAGCGCGGTAGCGAGGTCGCGAGGTTGCGCAGTCTCGTGGTCGCGAGGTTGCTCTGTGCGCCCCAGACTCAGAGACCGCGAGACCCCGAAACCGCGAAACCGCGAGACCCAGGTAGGGAAACATCCCGAAAACACCACTCCTGTAACAGAACCTCGTCACCGATCACTAATCCGGAAAAGGAGGAGACCTCATGCCCCCCTACGACGTGAATCAACTTCTGAAGATGTCGGCGGCTGATCTCGATGCGCTCTTTGCGAAGAGTCCTCCGGGACCGATTCCGAACGGGCCGGCGGAAGGGACTGCCATCATCGCGCCCGGGACGGAGTACTCGAAGGAGATCGCCTCGGTGATCAGTCTCTTCGCCTGGCAGGGGAAGACCTTCGACGGGCAGCACGGCACGCTGCGCAACCGCATCACCTTTCTCGGCCTGGACGCCATCGTGGCCGAGGTTTATGTCGACAACAGCCTCGCCGACGGCAAGCCGTGCATCGTTCTCGACTACTCGAAGACGTCCTTCGTGGCGGAGCGGGTGCGCGACGAGATCCGTCTGATCGCGGACAACACCTACCTCGGCAAGGTGTACTGGAACAACAAGCCGACCATTCACTTCGCCCTGCAATTCGGCGGCTGAGCGATGGAAGACCACTGGCGCCGACGCTACTGGGGCCTGCTGGCGATCGCGCTCGGCATCCCGCTGCTGATCGCGATCTGGGCAGCGCTGCGCTTCATCCCCAACCGCCCGGTGACGTACACCAACATCGAAGAGCACTTCAAGTACGGTTCGACAGGCGGCTACGCGGCGTCCGGCTTTCCGTACTGGATCTGGAAGGCGCTGCCCGTCGTTTTCAAGGACAAGCTCCCGCAGAACGGCGGCGACGGCTACGAGACGTTCGGGATGTTCTTCGAGAAGAACGCCGACGGGACGAAGAAGGACCTTCCGGTCGGTGTGCAGAAGGGGCACAACATGGGCATCGACCGCGTCTTCGTCAATTGCGCGGTCTGCCATCACAGCACGGTCCGCGTGTCCGGCGAGACGCACCTTTACCTCGGCATGCCGGCGGCGCGCTTCAACCTCGGCGATTTCGAGGTGTTCCTCTGCGACCTCGCCGTCGATGAACGCTTCAATGCCACCTACATCGTCCCGGAGATCGAGCGCCAGGCTGGATCTCTGAGCCTCGTCGACAAGTACATCGTCTATCCGATCGCCATCGGCCTGATGCGCGACCGGCTGCTGATGCTGCGCAACCGCTTCCTGCCGATGGACCCGTCGAGCTGGGGACCGGGCCGCGTCGATACCTTCAACTCCGCGAAAGCGCTCTTCAACTTCCCGTTCCATGACATGGAGATTTCGTCACCCGCTGAGCTGCGCGGAGCCGCGGACTTCCCGTCGATCTGGAACCAGCAGCAACGCCAGGGGATGCAGCTGCACTGGGATGGGAACAACTGCCGCGTCGATGAGCGCAACAAGAGCGCGGCATTCGGCACCGGGACGACCCCGGCCACGATCGACCTCGACTCCATCAAACGGATCGAGGATTGGCTGCTCATGCGGCAGCCGGATCCCTGGCCGAAAGAGTATTGGCCGATCGACAGCGCGAAAGCGGCGCGCGGAGAAGCTATCTACAAGATGTACTGCCTGAACTGCCACGGATCGAGCGGCAAGGACTTCTCGGCCCCGTGCCGCGTGCCGCAGGACGTTGCCGTCATGCGTTGCGAGCAGCAGGGCAAGGACGTGCCGTACGGCGACTGCGTCGGAACCGTGAAGCCGCTCAATGCTCCCGGCGACCCGAAGCCGTTGAATACGGACGCCTACCGCCTCAACTCCTACACCTACGAGCTGGCGGCGAATCAGGGGGTTCTCTACGCGGGCGAGACGTACCGCTTCAAGCATTTCCGCAAGACGTACGGCTACGCCAACATGCCCCTCGACGGCATCTGGCTGCGCGCGCCGTACCTGCACAACGGCTCGGTGCCGACGCTGCGCCTGCTCTTCGAGCCGTCGTCGCCGAAGGCGCCGACACACCGGCCGCAGGGCTTTTATCGCGGCAACGACAACTACGATCCTGTGAACGTCGGCTTCGTCTGGAACGTGCCGGCCAGCGACGGCCGCCGCTACTTCCCCTACGACACGCGCCTCATCGCCAATGGCAACGGCGGCCATGAAGGACCGGCATACGGAACGACCTTGCCCGCCGCGGACAAGGACGCGCTGGTCGAGTACCTGAAGACGTTCTGACGAGGAGCCGCCATGACAATCGCACTCAAGCCGATGCCGAGATGGCTCATGACCACGCTGATCGCGCTCGTCATCGTTGTAGCGCTCGGCGGCTGGTTCGCCTGGTACGAGTTCTTCCGCGAAGTCCCGGAGCCGGCGTGGGAAGCGGAGAACGGACACTCCGCGGAGGACATGCGATTCCTCTACGGATCGATCGGCGCCGAGCGCGACGCCGGTATCCCGTACTGGATCATGTACGTCCTGCCGCGCGTCTTCCCCGACAAGCTCCCGGGACCCGGCGGCAACCCGCCCGGTATCGGAGGTTACGCGGCATTCGGGTTGGCCTGGGAGCCCGGGCACGAACTGCCGGTCGGATTCACGACAAAGGTCATCGGCTTCCGGCGCGTGGCCCAGAACTGCGCTATCTGCCACACGGCCAGTTTCCGCACGAAGCCCAGAGAGAACCCGACGTACATCCCCACGGGACCCGACCATACCTTCAACCTCGAGGCGCTGTTCCGCTTCCTCGTCGATTGCGCCAAGGACCCGCGCTTCAACGCCGACACGTTGATGGCCGAGATCACCCTCTCGAAGCCGAAAGACTTTTCGTTCATCGACGGGCTGATATACCGCTACATCCTCATCCCGATCACCAAACAGCGCCTGATCGCCCGCGAATCGCAATTCGCCTGGATCTATCGCCACACGCCGCCACAGCAATGGCCGGAATGGGGCCGCGGCCGCGACGACGCCATGAACCTGACGAAGTACTTCCTGACGACGTCCCCGATGGACGACACACTCGGACCGACCGACATGCCCTCGGTCTGGAACCTGAAGAAGTATTCGAGCCACGCCGGGACGCGCATGAATCTCGCCGGCGACAGTTGGAACGCGCGATCCGTGATCATCGACTCGGCCCTCGGCCTGCTGAGCAAGGCGCCGCCGAGCAACCACATCTTTCTGCAGGAGGTCGACTGGCTGGAGAACTACCTCGGCAACTACCCCGCGCCGAAATACCCGTTCCCAATCGATCAGGTAAAAGCGTTAGCCGGCAAGGCTGTCTTCGACGCACAGTGCGCGATGTGCCACGGGAGCGACCGCACCGGCACCGTGTTGCCGGTCGCGGAAGTAGGGACGGACCGCGAGCGCATCCTCAGTTGGAACAAGGACGCGGCCATTCGCGCCAACAACGCCGTGAAGGCGTTCGGCATCGAACGCAAGGGGCTCGTGGAGGAGAACCCGTACGGCTACGTGGCATCGTTCCTCGACGGCATCTGGCTCCGCGCGCCATACCTGCACAACGGCTCGGTTCCGTCGCTGCGCGACCTGCTCAAGCCCGCGGCGCAGAGGCCGCAGGGCTTCTATCGCGGCTACGACGTCTTCGACCCGATCGACGTCGGTTTCGTCTCGCAGGAGGACCAGGCCAGGCGTCTGAACGTGCCGTGGAGTGACGTGCTGCGCGTGGCCACGCCGTACGACGTCCACATGCGTTCGAACGGAAACATCGGACACGAATTCGGCGTGACCCTGCCGCAGAGCGACAAGGACGCGCTCATCGAGTACCTGAAGACACTCTGACGATGGACGTAGTGCTCGTTCTCGCTGTCCTCATCATCGCGCTCGTCGTCGCGAAGCGGACGCTGTGGCGTCACTACGAGCCGGAGGCGTCGTCGATGATTCACCGATTTCGCTCGCTCGATTGGACGGCCACGGGCATCCGCGTTTTCAGTTGGATCGACGGTATCGCGCTGATGCTGGCGGCGGTCTACTTCGTCCGGTCGAGGCCCCATGGTAGTTGGCTGGCGGTGGCCATCGGCCTCGGGATCGGCATCGCGTTGCTCCTCGTCAGCGCCGCGCTCGTGAGGCGTTATGGCCTGACCGCGGACGCCGTCGACGGTGCCGGCATCGGCATTCTCTATGTGACGTGCTACGCCATGCACGTTCGCTGGAACCTCGTGCCGCTTCCGCTGGCGCTCATCGCTATGCTTCTCGTCACGGCGGCGGCGGGCAACCTGGCCACGCGGCGCGGGTCGTTCTTCATCGCAATCCTCGGGTTGATCGGCGGCTTCGCCATGCCGGCGCTGCTGTCGTTCAACGACAGGCCGCTCGAGCTCTTCACGTACCTGCTGCTGCTGAACGCCGGCGTGTCGTGGATCGCGTACCGGATGCGCTGGCCGCTGCTGGTCGCGCTGAGCGTGGCGCGAACGACGATCTACGAATGGACGTGGGTGATGCAGTCGCTCACCTCGACCCAGTTGCGGTTCGCCGCGCTGATCTTCGCCTCGTTCGCGATCGTCGCGGCAGCGCCGTTCTGGTACAGGCCGTGGGATGAGTATCCGCCGCGCTTCCGGCAGATCGCCTCGGTGGCCATGCTTCTGCCGCTGCTGTTCGCGTTTTTCATCGCGGCGAACACGAACTACGGCGAGCAGTACAACGTCCTCTTCGGTTTCCTTCTGGTGATTGCCGCCAGCCTCTTCATCACGGTGTGGCGCGGAGGTCCGGGGTGGCTTCACATCGCCGGCGGCATCGCCACGCTGGTGACGTTCTTCCTCTGGTTCTTGCAGTGGGGGAGGGAATGGCACGCCCCCGATTCCTTGCCGCCGCAGCCGGTGCCGGGGCTGGTCCTCATGGTCACGGTCTGGGTGGCGCTGTTCATCGCGCTTTATCTCGTCAGGACCAGGCTGATCGCGGCTGTGCTGTTTCTCGTATTCATCGGTCTGGCGATCCGGCAGCCGGAGGACTACGTGACGCTCATCGTGGGGATGCTGAGCGTGCTGGCGGCCGCTCTCCTCGTATTGATTGCGCGCGGGAATCCGATTCCCGGTGCGATCGCGATCGGACTCTGCGCGAAGGCGCTGATGGTGCTCAACCCGCTTTCGCCGCTGTACATGACGTACGTCTCGCATACGCTCAATCCGCCGCCGGTGCCCTGGATCGTCATCGCCGCGTTCGCGATCCTCTTCGGCGCTCTCTTCGCCGTGGCGTCGATTCTCGACGTGCCGATCCTGGCCATCCTGGCGATTCCGTTCTACGCGGCGATGCTGATCACGGTGTACGCGCCGACGGCTGCCGGGCAGCTCTGGCTGGCCGTGGTGCCGTACGCGCTCTTCGTCGTCTACGCGTTCTTCCCGGGCACCCGCGCGCGTGCCGCGCTCGCTCCGTACATCGCACTGTTGCTGGCCAGCATCGTCTTCCTGATCAGCGCTGCGGTGACGGTCCATAGCATTGGCGGCATCGCCGGCATCGTGCCCCTCATCGAGGCAGTCATCCTGCTGGCGCTGCTGGGATGGGTGGCGCGCCTCGAGCCGGTCGAGCCGCGCTCCAGCATTCTTCTGACGAGTGTCCTGGCGTTTTTCAACGCCGCGATTCTGTTGCTGTTGCCTGCTGCCTGGATCGTCGTTGCGCTGGCGATCGAGGCCGTCGTGCTGATCTGGCTCTTCGCGCGGTTCGCCTATCGCGGGTTCCTCGTCTGGAGCGTTGGCCTGGCGGCCGTGCTCGTTCTCTGGATCACTTTCGACGCCGGGCTATGCACCTACGTCGATACCTACAAGCTTTTTGCGTACATCTTCGGCTTTAGCGTCGCACTTTGCGCCGGGTCGATGTTGTTCGCGGGGATCTATGTCGTGCGGCCGGACATGCTGCGGCTGCGCCTGCTCTTCTCGCTGGCCGGGCTGGTCGAGTCGTGGTACCTGGTCAACATTCTCATCGCCAACGCCTACCACTCGACGGGCGTTGTGCTGAACATCGAGTTCATGAACTTCGCCCCGCGCGAAGACGTCACCTTCACGATCGCCTGGGCTGTGATCGCCACGGGGTTGCTCTTCATCGGACTGCACTGGGACTGGCAAGGGGCGCGCGTCGGCGCGACGGGCTTACTGATCCTGGCCATCCTCAAGTGTTTCCTGCACGACCTGGTGCGCCGCGGCGATCCGTATCGCGTGGCCTCGCTACTGGGCGTTGCCGTGTCGCTGCTCGTCGTCGGCGTGATCCTTCAGCGTTACACGAGCCGCAACGCTTCTGCGAGCGTTGCCGCATGAGATCGGATCACACGCTCGCCATGGCCATGTGTCCCATGGCGCCGATTTTCAGTTTGTCCGTGCGGCCGGCGAAGTAACGGGCGTTCAGCGCATCGCCGTCGAAATCCTCGGCCGAGGTGTAGCCGAGACGGCGCAGGTCGGCCATCAGCGCGATTGGATCGAAGAACGTCTTCCATGGCTCGCCGATGGCGGCGACGCGCTTGGCCATCCTCTTGTAGATCAGCCGCCCCATCCAGCTCAGCGTCTCCGGCGGGACGGCATAGTCGAAGACGACGGCTGAGCCCACGGGCAAGGCCGCGATGAAGCTGAATGTGGCGTCGATGTCCGGCCGTTCCAGATAGGGCACGACGCCGAGCCAGGAAAAGAACGCCGGCGCCGAGGAGTCGAAGCCGGCGGCGTGAAGGGCATCGGCGAGCGCCGTTGTGGTGAAATCGATCGAGACAAAGGTCAGCGACGAAGGGATGTCGATTCCGCCTCCGGCAAGGAGGCGCCGCTTGATGGCCTGCGTGGCCGGATGGTCGACTTCGAAGACGCGCAGCTCCGGAAAGGGATTGCGATAGGCGAAGGTGTCGAAGCCCGCGCCGAGAACGACGTATTGCCTTACACCGCCCGCGACCGCGGCGGCCAGCGCATCCTCGGCGAAACGGCTGCGCATCACGAAGAACGCGCGGAGATACGGCCCGGCCAGCGACGACTCGCGGGTAGGCGGATTCTCACGCAGCGCGCGCGCCACCTCGGGATCGATGACTCGCAGCGCCAGCGGGTCGTCGAAGACGAGCGGCCGGTCGCGCACCTGGTGCGCGGCCCGGCGCTGGGCGACGCGCTCGGCTGTCCGGCTGGCTTGTCCGTCCTGCATCGTGGGAGTGTAGCGGGAGCCGGCGTTTGGACGTTAAGGGTGTGTGTTTGGAAATTGGCGTTTACAGATCGCTGGCAAGCCAGCGCGAAGCACGCCGGAGGCGTTCGGTAGATTAGCCGGTGGCAAGCGCCGAAGGACGCGCCGCCACCGGTTAGGGATCGTGGACATCACCGACCCCGGCAGGGGTCGCGGATCGCGCTCGCGTCACCAGAGGAAACGCTCGTCGGAACTCATGCGTTAACCTCCGGTACCCCTGCCGGGGTACGACATTTGTGCGGATCGGTAACCGGTGGCGGCGCGCCTTGCGGCGCTTGCCACCGGCTAATCTACCGCACGCCTCCAGCGTGCTCACGCCGGCTCACCGGCGAAACCTACGCGAGGACGCCACCGCTCCGCGCGCCCGCCGTCTGAAATAATTGCTCCCACCCACCCCTTTGCGTATCATCGCCGGCCCGGTGCATCCGCGGCCGGACATCTTTTGACAATCTGTCCAGCTCCTTGAGCTATCGCGTCAGGCGAGGCTCCGCTAGGCCAGAAGGAGGATTTATGAGGACTTACGAAGTCCTGTTCATCCTTTCTCCGCAAGTACCGGAGGAAGAGGCGACGACGCTATCGACCGAGTTCAAGCGTATCGCCGAGGAGACAGGGGCGAAGCTCACGCACGAAGAAGCGTGGGGCCGCCGCCGTCTCGCGTATCCCATCAACAAGTTCAACGAAGGCAACTACAACCTCTTCGTGTTCGAGACCGAGGCAGGGCTCAATGAGCTCGACCGCCGGATGAAAAACTCGGACCGGATCCTGCGGCACATGATCGTGCGCACGGATCTCGACCACAAGCGCGCCGAGAAGCTCGCCAAGCGTAATCCGAAGAAGGAGCGCATGCGGCCGGCCCCGTCGTTCGCGGCCAGCCCGGGCGCGCCCGCGGGCGTTCCTGCCGAGGTCACGGCATCGCTCGCGCCCGACGAAGCGGCGCCGGTTGAATAAGAGGAGAGGAGACCAACATGGCTACTGAAATGAGGCGACCCGGTGGTGGTAGTGGTGGCGGCGGCCGCGATTCCGGCCGCGGCGGCTCCAGCGGACCCGGCGGACAGCAGGGCGGCAAGAAGAAGTTCTTCTTCCGCCGCAAGCGCGTCTGCAAGTTCTGCGTCGAGAAGCTCGAGTACATCGACTACAAAGACATCAAGACGCTGCAGCAGTTCATCCCGGAGCGGGGGAAGATCCTTCCGCGCCGCATCTCCGGAACGTGCGCGCTGCACCAGCGCAAGCTCCAGAACGCGATCAAGCGCGCGCGTATCGCGGCCATGCTGCCGTTCGCGACCGACTGATACGGCCACATACGATGAGCGAGACGTCTCTGCAGCATGACGAGCCGGTGGCGATACCGGCGCGGTCGTTCGGGAAGCAGGTCCGCAGCATGGCCGGCTACACGATCGTCACCGCGTTGATGTTCGTGTCGCCGCTGTTCGTCTTCATTCCGGCGTCGCTGTTCCATTGCGGGATCCGCAACGGACGGCGCGCGGCGTGGCTGCTGCTCGTCCTCTCCGCCGTGCTGGCCGCGTTGATCATCTATCCGGCGGCAACCGCCGCCCCGGCCACCGAGGGCTCCACGAGCTACGGCTATCTGCTGGGGCTCTTCCTGGCCATCGCCGTACCGGCGCTGGCTGTGCTGCCGATGGTGGAGCGCGGCGAGAAGTTCGGGCGTGTACTGATGTACGCGCTCGTGCTCAGCATCGTCGGGCTGGCGGTCACGGAGCTGACGATGAGATCGGCCGGTGGATTCTCGCCCTATGCCGCGCAGGTCACCGAGACGCACGACACGGCGGCCAAACTCGTGGCCACCTATCAGAAGGCGGCCTTTCCTCCCGATGCCATCAGTTTCCTCCGGAAGTGGATGGACGTCGGCGTGTACTGTCTCCCGGCGTTTCTGCTGGTCGACGTCACGATCGTTTTTGTCTTCAGTCTCGTCATGCTCGGACGTCTCCGGGCCTGGCGCGAAGTGGCTCTGCGGCGCACCGCGCCGCCGGCGGCACCGGCGGCAGCACCGTATCGTTTCCGCAATCTCTCACTCCCCGAATGGCTGCTTTTCGCGTTCGTCATCGGCGGTCTCTCGCCGCTGGCAAGCGGGATGACGCAGCAGATCGGCGCGAACGTCCTGGCGATCGTCTCGTTTCTCTACTTCCTGCAGGGGCTGGCGATCTTCCGATCGTTCGTCGCGGCAACGGGAGTGGGAGCGATGGGATCGCTCTTCGCCTGGACGCTCCTCATCGTTCTGACGTTGACGGGCATCTCGCCGCTGCTGCTCTGCATCGCCGGGCTATTCGACTCGTTTTTCGATTTCCGACATTTCAATCGAAAGGATCACTCTGATGAAAGTCATTCTCATTGACGAGATCCGCGGCCTTGGCAGCCGCGGCGACGTCGTGACAGTCAAGGACGGCTACGCGCGCAATTTCCTGCTTCCGAAGCAGCTCGCGCGCGAAGCAACGCCCGGCAACCTGAAGTCGGTCGAGCAGGAGCGCAAGAAGTGGGCGTTGCTCGCCGACAAGGAAAAGGTCGTGGCGCAGAAAGCAGCCGAGAGCGTGAAGGGGACGAAGATCGTCGTCCGGAAACGCGTCGGCGATCACGGCAACCTCTTCGGCTCGGTGACGACCAACGACATCGCCGACGCGCTGACCGCGAAAGGCATCGAGATCGACAAGCGCCGCATCGAGCTGGCGCACCCGATCAAGAGCATCGGCACGCACGACGTCGAGGTGCGCCTGCACCGCGAGGTGACCGCGCACATCCAGGTCGAGGTCGTCCCCGAGGGGAAGGAATCGATCATCGAAGAGGCGCCGGCGCCGAAGGCTGCCGCCGCTCCGGCGGCCGAAGCGGAAGCGTAGGCTAGTGGAGCGCTGGTGGCCTCGCCGGCTGGACCGCCGCCGGCTCGGCGGCGGTTATTCAACAATCGCCAGCGAGCCGCTGGCGATCCAGCCGGCGAGCCGCCGGCGCTCCGATAGCTGCTGTATCCTCACCATCAATGAGCGACGACCGTTTCGTCGATGCTCCGCCGTCGGGGGCCGATGGGTGGCGCGACGTGTGGCAGCAGGACCGGCGGTTTCGTCCGCGGCCGTCGCGCTTCGATTTTCTCCTGCGGGTCTTCAAGCGTCTCGTCAATCGATCGGTCGAGGCGGAGGAGGAACGGCAGCGGAACTTCAACGTCGCGCTGCTCGACATCGTCGGCGATCTGGGAGCCGACCTCGGCCGCGCCCGCGACGATCTGAAGCGTGACATCGAGAACGTGCAGCGCGATGTCCGTTCCGCCGACGAGTCGCTGGCGGTGGAGCTGAAGAAGATCCACGAGTTGATCCCGGTCGCGGCCAGACGCAACGATTCGCTGATCGCCGCGCTGGATCAGAAGATCGAGACGGTCGCTGTCCGGGTGCGCGATGTGACGAACCCGCTGATCACGTCCACATCGACGACGGGGCAGGACTTCCTCTACCGCCGGATCGAGGATGGTTTGCGAGGTCCCGTCGATGTCGCCGATTACGTCGCTCTGGCCCGGGAGCAGCAGCCGGTGATCGACATCGGCTGTGGCCGTGGCGAGCTCCTGGTCGCCTGCCGCGAGGCCGGCGTTACCGCGCGCGGCTTCGACACGAACGAGCGCTCGGTGGCCGACCTCGTCGCACGCGGTATCGAGGCCGCGGTCGCCGGCGTGCCGGGATGCTTCGCGAAGATCGCCGATGGATCGGTCGGAACGATCGTGGCGATGCACGTGGTCGAGCACCTGCCGGTCGATGCGCTCTTCGCGCTCTTCACCGAGGCCGCGCGGGTGCTGGGTGCGGGCGGTCTGCTGATCATCGAAACGCCCAATGCCGAGTCGCTGGCCGTCAGCGCGTCCGAGTTCTGGCGCGACCCGACGCACCTCGCCCCGCGGCATCCCGCGGCGCTGACCATCCTCGGGCGCGAGCACGGGTTTGCGGTCGATGACATCCGCACCATCCATCCGTTCCCCGAGGCGAATCACTTCGTGGCCACGAGCGAAGAGATGCGCAGGTTGGTCGAAGCGCTCAACGAGCGAATCTTCGGCGGGCAGGATTTGCGGCTGGTTCTACGGCGGGGTTGAAGGGAACAGGTAGGAGTGGCTGTGACATGTCACCCAAGGCGAATGTTGAATGTTGAATGTTCAGTGTTGAATGTTGAATGAGTAGGATGAGCTCGACCTCATTCAACACTGAACATTCAACACTGAACATTCAACATTCGCCGTGGCTGCGTGCTCCGGACACTCCGTCCGTGCTGCTACCGCGGCTCCTGATCGTACGTCCCCACATCGATCACGCTCTCTCGCGGCGGAGGGGGCGGAACGCGGTGCGGGATCAGACCGAGGAGCAGGCCGGAAACCAATCCAGCCATGTGTGCCACGTTGTCGATGAACTTGACGGAGAAGCCGATGGCGATGTTGACGACGATCCAGAAGACGAGCTGTCCGATGAGGCTGCGCGTCCACGGCTGATGGCGGTAGACCGGTGATCGGATGATCGAGAAGATGAAGGCGCCCATGATCCCGAAAATGGCGCCGCTGGCGCCGACGGCCGGCCCATGGTTGTAGAGCGAGCTGGCCACGCCGGCGATGATGCCGGTCGAGAAGTAGATCAGCGCGAAACGCTTCGAGCCGAAGAGGACCTCGTACAACGTGCCGATCTGGTAAAGCGCCCAGGAGTTGGCTGCCCAGTGCAACCAGCCGCCGTGGAGGAACATCGAGGTGATGAGGCGCCACAGTTGGCCGTTCTGTACGAGCCCCGGCACGATCGCGCCCATGGCCATCATCGCTTCGTCGCTGTCGTAAGCCTGGGTCCATACCTCGTACGCGAAGACCACCGCGATCATGATCAGCAGCGTCTTTGTGATGGGAGCGTTGCGCTTCATCAACTCTTCTCCAGCACCGACGACACGCGCCGCATCAGCAGGTGCGCGAGTCTCGGGAAGGCTTCTTTGAACCTCATATACAGGGCCGCTCCAACCGGCAGGATGCGCCGGTACTTCCCATCCTCGGCGGCGCGGACGATGGCGCGGGCCACCTGCTCGGGCTTGATGGCCAGGATCAGACGCGACGCGCCCGGCATCTTGCCGCGTTCGGCCTTCTCGAAGAACCGCGTTTCGACGGTGCCGGGGCAGACCATGGCCACGCGCACGCCGCGCCCGAGGACCTCGTCGCGCAGCGTCTCGGAGAAGCCGATCAGGGCGAACTTCGTCGCGCAGTATCCGCCCATCCGCGCGTATCCCATGATGCCGGCGATCGAGGCCACGTTGACGATCGTTCCCTTGCGCCGTGCCAGCATCTGCGGCAGCACGGCCTGCGTACACCAGACCGCGCCGAAGTAGTTCGTCTGCATCATCGCCTGGAGGTCGTCGGGCTTCGCCGATTCGAAGGTGTCGAAGATGGCGAAGCCGGCGTTGTTGACGAGGATGTCGACCTGGCCGGCGACATCGATGAGATGCTCGCAATCGGCGCGCAATATGACGTTGGTGACGACGACCCGGCACTCGGCGCCGAGGGCACGGCAGGCCGCTGCCGCCTCATCGAGCAGCTCTCCGCTGCGTGCTGCCAGCACGAGATTCGCTCCGCGGCGCGCGAACTCCAGCGCCGCCGCCCGGCCGATTCCACTCGACGCTCCGGTGACGACGACCGTCTTCTTTTCCAAGGCTGCGCTCATGCCCGCGCACTCATATCACGTGCTACCCTTCGCGCCGATGTCCAGGCGCCTCCTCCTCCCCGCTGTCCTTCTGATGCTTGCCTGCCACCACCAATCCGATCTCCCGAAACTCTTCCCCATCCCCGAGGCCCGGCTCGTCAATGAGACCGGCAAGCCGGTGCGGATGAGCGAGATGAAGGGACAGGTGGTTGTCTACGATTTCATCTTCACACACTGCTCCGGCACCTGCCCGATGATGACGGCGACCATGCGGCGCCTGACGGCGAAGATTCCGAAAAACGCGCCGGTGCGCTTCGTCTCCATCAGCGTCGACCCGATCCGCGACACGCCGCAAGTGCTGCACGACTACGCCGCCTACGCCCGCAACGATCCGCGCTGGACGTTCCTGACCGGCGACCGCAAGACCATCGTCGACCTGTCGGTGAAAGGCTTCAAGCTCGCCGCCGGCGATGCCACCGGCACGCCGGACGAGTCCGTGCTGCACAGCGTCAAGTTTGCCGTGGCGGACAAGCAGGGTGTCATCCGCGATTACTACGCGGCCACGAATGATGATGCGGTCGCGCACGTGACAGGGGTGGTGAAAGAGTTGTTGCGGGAGGATTAGTGGTCTCGCGGTCTCGCGGTTGCGGGGTCTCGTAGGGGAGAGACTGGATTCAGGTTTCGGCACTGCGAGCTTGAACAGCACAGACAAGAGTGTCTGTGCCACATCGGCTGTTGGTACTTGCGGAAGTCCGGCCTCAGACCGAAATGGAAATGTGCCACATAAAGGCAACTCAATGTGGCACAGACACTCTTGTCTGTGCTCCCTCGGGAGAACCTTGCAACCCAGCAACTCTTGCAACTTCCTACACCGCGAGACCGCGCAACCGCATGCTACAGTCCAAATCCGATGCAGAATCTCCTCCCCGCCATCAACGCAACACTCAACGGCACCAGCGGCGTGCTGCTGCTCATCGCTTACATCCTCATCCGCCGGCGCAAGATCCAACTGCACAAGCGCTTCATGCTGGCGGCGTGCGTGACCTCCCTGGTCTTCCTGGCCTGCTACGTCCTCAACCACATCCTGCGGCATGGGGTGGTCACGCACTTCACGGCCACGGGCTGGGTGCGTCCGCTCTATTTTTCGATTCTCATCTCGCACACGATCCTGGCCATCACCATCGTCCCGATGGCCATCGTCTCCGTGCGTTACGGGTTGAAGATGCGGGTGCCGCAGCACCGGCGCATCGCACGCTGGACCTTTCCGCTCTGGATGTACGTCTCGGTAACGGGCGTGCTGGTCTACTTTTTTCTCTATCAGTGGTATCCGCCGGCTTGAGCGTGCGATATCGTGAGCCGAGGAGCCGTCCGTGACGCCGCTATTGGAGACCGATCTCGATCCCGATCCGTTCCTGCAGTTCGGGCGATGGTTCGATGACGCCAGGAACGCCGGGATCGCCATGCCCGAGGCGATGACAGTGGCCACCTCGGCACTCGACGGCGAGGTCGCGGCGCGGATCTGCCTGCTCAAGTCGTTCGACCACCGCGGCTTCACGTTCTACACGAACTACGGCAGCCGCAAGGGAAAGCAGATTCACGACAATCCGCGCGCTGCTCTGGTCTTCTGGTGGCACTCTCTCGAACGGCAGGTGCGGATCGAGGGGGCGGTGGTACGGACGACGGAAGAGGAGTCGGACGAATACTTCGCCACGCGCCCTCGGGGCAGTCAGCTCGGCGCCTGGGCCTCGGAACAGAGCCGTGTCCTGGCCGGGCGCGGCGCGCTCGACGCCCGCTTCGAAGAGCTGTCGACGACCTACCGGGACGTCCCCATCCCACGCCCGCCGCACTGGGGCGGCTACCGGGTCATCCCTCTGCTGTTCGAGTTCTGGCAGGGACGCGCCGACCGGCTGCACGATCGTTTCTGGTACCGGCTGCGGAACGATGTGAAGGATTGGGTGGTGGAGAGGTTGTCGCCGTGAAGGCAGGTTGAATGTTCAATGCTGAATGTTGAATGTTGAGTGTTGAGTGTTGAGTGTTGAATGACGAGGGAGTGTGAGGGTCAGGCCATTCAACATTCAACACTGAACGTTCAACATTCAACATTCGCTTTCATCGCTCCCACCAGCTCCTCAATCCTCCCCCTCAGATCGTCCCTCGTCGCCGCAAACCTCTCCGCGCCATTTCCGTCGCCAAAGGTCGGATCCTCGATCGGCCAATGCTCGATTCGCGCGGCCCCGGGCCAGAGAGGGCAGTCCTGCGCGGCGGAGTCGCAGACGGTGACGACGACGTCGAACGGTTGATCGAGAAACTCCTCGGCGGACTTCGACTGGGCATCGCGGATGTCGATCCCGATCTCCGCGAGCGCTCCGATCGCCAGCGGATGGACCCAGCCCGCAGGCCGCGATCCTGCCGAAACGACGTCGATCACGTCTCCATGAAACGCTCTGGCCAGCCCCTCGGCCATCTGGCTCCGCGCGGCGTTGCCGGTGCAGAGGAAGAGGATACGTTTCTTCGCCATGTTGGCGATTGTATGCCGCGCGTAGCGCCGTAGCGCCGGCGCCTGCCGTGAACGCAGCCGAAGGGTCCTCGCCGGCGTGCTCGGACAACGGCCTTGTTGCATGGAGGAGAGACGGCGATGAAGACCCTCCGGGCGATCGCGCGGTGAATTGCCTGGTGTGCGTCGTGAATCAGCAGGCGCGGGCGATGAATCGTCCTGCCGACGGGGTGACTCTGCCAGACCGGGCGGTGACTCTCCCAGGTCGGACGGTGACTCTGCCAGGCCGGACGGTGACGCTCACAGGCTGCGCGGTAACTCTCACAGGCTGCGCGGTGACGCTCACCGGCTACGCGGTGACGCTCACCGGCTATGCGGTGACGCTCCTAGGCTGCGCGGTAACTCTAACCGGCTACGCGGTAACTCTCCCAGATTACGCGGTGACTCTCCCAGACTACGCGGTGACTCTCCCAGCTCGGACGGTGAATCGGCTTGCGGACGCGGGGAGCCATCGAGCGCGCACGGAAAGTCATCGGGCGTGCGCCGATAGTCACCGGGCGTGCAAAGAAAGTCATCGAGCGCGCGCGGAGAGTCATCGGGCGTGCGCAGAAAGTCATCGAGCGTGCGCGGAAAGTCATCGGGCGTGCACGGAAAGTCAACGAGCGTGCACGGAAAGCCATCGGGCGGGCGCTGTGAGCCGGCGGCTCCCACGGCGAGTCGGTTGGCTGCACAGGGCCGGCCTGAGTTGAATCGCAGGCACAGTGTCAATCGAGCGTCCTTTTCCCCGCCGCTCTTTTTAGCACGGGGGAGAAGGCTCGATGTTTCACAGCGCGGGCTTCGCCCTCAACCCAACGCGATTGGACGCCAGCGCTCGCCCGGATGCGCGCGAAGGCGCGCTCCATAATCCAGCCCCGCGCTCGGCGTAGCGCGAGCGCGGGGTACGGGGGTGTCGCCAATTTCCCGGCCGCGGAGGCGGTCGGGACAGACCGCCCAGTCTGCACCAGAAGCGCGATACGCCCATTCCTGTGGCGGCCGCCTACGCGGCCGCACTTCCACGACCACCGATACCCCGCGCTCGCGCTGCGCCGAGCGCGGGGCTGAATTGTGTGACGCGCCTCCGCGCGCAACGGTCCTCCGCGGGTTGCCTACGGACGGCTCTGAGGCGGAGAGAAATCTTCGCGTCGTACGGAGAAACGACTGATCAATAGCACGGTGTCCGCGACTCCACACTGTGAGAGATCCGACTTAGATCGCCCGAGCCGGTTCCGGCACGATCACCCGCAGCGACTGCGGCACGATCTCGATGACGAGCGTTGATGGCAGCGTCACCGGCTCGCCGTCGAGGTGCGCCGTGCCGGGAGCGGCGCGGTGGATTCTGATGCTGCGGCCGCGCAAGGTGGTCACACCGCGGCCACGGTGGAGGGTGCCGGCGAAGAGCCGCACGGCCAGCATCGGTATCCGCAGGAGCGGAGGGTGCTCGATCAGGGTTATGTCGAGGCTGCCGTCCTGCATCGACGCCAGCGGGGCGATGCGGGCGTTGTTGCCGTATTGGCTCCCGTTCGCGATGGTGATGACGAAGGGGCGATGGCGGGCTGCCGCTCCGTCGATCGTCAGCTCGCACTCCTCCGGCACGTACCGCGAGAAGCCGCGCAAGCCGACGCGCAGGTATGTCATCAGACCACGCGTGCCGGCGCGCGCGAACGCATCGGCGATCCAGGCATCGAAGCCGGTCCCCATCATGTTGATGAACGGGTTGCCGTTGACGGTGGCGGTGTCGATTGTCTCCACGCGCAGAGCCCGGCAGACGCGCAACGCCGCGCGAAGCCGCATCGGCAGGCCGAGGTGCCGGGCAAAGCCGTTGCCGGAGCCGGTGGGAAGAATGCCAAGGGCCAGATCGGTGCCGATGAGGCGTTTGGCCACCTCATGCACCGTGCCGTCGCCGCCGACGGCGAAGACGGCCTGGACGCCGCGTCCCGCCGCGGAGGCGATCACGGTATCGAGCTCCTCCTTCGATCCGCACGGAACGATCTCGTGCTCCCAAGTACACGCTTCGCGGATCAGAGAGGCGACATCGCGATGCCGGTTCGAGCCGGAGCGTGGGTTGACCAGGAAGAGCGTCTTCACGTCGGCACGACATCGCGATGGCGGTCGAGCCAGCCCGACCACAGCGGCAGGATCCACATCGAGAGCGCCATCCAGGCCAGCACGCGCACGTTCGGAGGCGGTGTGCCGCCGGCGTTGACGATAAAGATGGCGGCGAGGAAGAGCACGAATGCCCAGAATGCGATATTGCCAACCATGTCGCGCGGCTTGGTGATGCCGCGATAGACCATGATCCCGATCGCGAACATCGCTGCCTCCGTCCCGATCTCGGCCATGGGCATGTTCCACATCCCCAGTCCGACTTTCGGGCCGCCCGGCCAGAGCGGCAGATCGGGGCGATGCGTGAGGAAATCGAGCACCCAGTGGCTGACGACGCCGATGCCGATGACCACCGCGCCGCGCGTGTAACGCGTGAAGGCGAAATAGGCCACGCCGGCGACGACCGACCAGACCACCGCCATCAGCAGGCTGTGCGACCAGGGATAGTCGTAGAAATCGAGCGGGGCGAGACGCGTCGCCCCCGGTTGAATGCGCACATGCTCGATGCCTAGGAGTAGAAAGATCGGCCAGAGGAGATCGAGCAGCATCGGCGCGCCCATCAGCAGAATGAACGACGTCGATGGAGCGAGCTTCTTCGAGGCGAAGCCGACGGCGTTGTGTCCGATGAACATGAGCGAGGAATTGTAACTGGGTGGGAGAAAGGGTGAAGGATGAAGGATGAGGGATGAAGGATGAAGGATGAAGGATGAAGGATCAAGGATGAGCGAGGGTTGGTGGCAGGGCGTCTCGCCGTTCATCCTTCATCCTTCATCCTTCATCCTTTTCTACTACCCCACCGCCTTCATGATCTCGATGATCACCGGCTTGAGGCCGTTGATGATGAACTGGATGCCGATGGCGCCGAGGAGCAGGGACATGATCTTCGTGAAGACGGCGCGGCCGCGGTCGCCGATGATGCGCGAGAGCGGCAGCGCGGAGAGCAACACGATCCAGGAGACGGCGCCGACGGCGACGATGGAGACGATGACAGCCAGGCGCTGCTCGATCTCGGGATAGAGGTTCACCAGCACCATCACCGAGGTGATCGCGCCGGGGCCGGAGAGCATGGGCACGGCGATGGGGACGATGGCGATCGACGATGGATCGATATCCGCCTTCTCCACGTCGCTATCCTCGATCCGTTTTTCCCCGCCAACGTTGAACCCGCGCCTGTCGTCCGCGATCAGGCTGCGAAGCGCGTTGGTCAGGAAGAGGACGCCCCCCATGATCTGAAACGCCGGTACGGTGATGCCGAAGAAGTTGAAGACGTACTTGCCCGCCAGGAAGAAGATGGTGAGCACGGCGATGCACGAGACGCCAGCGACAAGGGCAACGCTTGACCGGGTCCTCCGCGACGCCCCGTCCGTCAGCGCGATGAACGACGGTGCCACCGCCAGCGGATTCACCATCGTCACGAGGGCGACGAAAGAAAGAAGGGCGACTTTGTACAGGGGCATGGGGGGATTATCGCCCGTCGGGCTCGTAGCGCCGGCGGCTCGCCGGCTGGACCGCCAGCGGCTCGCTGGCGGTTCCCGCTCAAACACCGCCGCCGAGCCGGCCGGCGTCCCGCCCGCCGAGCTGGCGATGATGGTTCGTTGAGGCAGGGGCGGGAGGGCGGCGCCTGTCTTTCAGAGTCTCGCGAGGCGGCGGGCGGGACGCCCGCGCTCCCAGGGAGGGCTTCGATGCAAGTAGCGTTGTGAAGCCGTCAGTTCTGAACTGGCAGCCGTGATGGACTCTCTTCTCCGGTCAGACGAAAGGTCTTTCATTCTCTAACCGATCGTAACTGATTGATAACAGATGACTTGCTAAGTCTTCGTGGTACATGGACCTCGGGTGAACGTTTGATGAGGGGTGACATCAACGTTAACGACGTCGACAGTAACGTTGCTGAAGGTGGACAGCAACGTTGATGAGGGGAGACAGCAACGTTAACGACGCCGACAGCAGCGTTGCTGAAGGCGGACAGCAACGTTGACGAGGCGGACAGCAACATTGCTGAAGGTGGACAGCAACGTTGCTGAAGGGAGACAGCAACATTGATGAAGGGGGACAGTAACGTTGCTGAAGGCGGACAGCAACGTTGATGAGGGGAGACAGCAACGCTGGTGAAGGTGGATCGCAACGTTGATGGAGATGGACTCAACGTTGACGAAGGGTGGACCGCAACGGTGACGAGGGTCTGCCGGAACGTTAACTGGCTCCCAGCGCACGACAGCCGCCCGCCTACCTCCACTTGCTGAAGATCCGCTTCAGCTCCGTGTCGGCCGCGCGAACGGCATCCTCGGGGGTCATCTCATCGCGCGCAGCCTTGGCGAACATCGTGGGGAGGACGAAGGTGTTGAACGCTTCGTCGATGGCGGCGCTGGCGTAGCCGGGGTATCCGACGTTCGTCGTCCAGCTCAGAGCATTGCCGAGCACCAGGTACTTGTCATGCGGGTCCGCCTTTGGGTCATTGCGCAGGCGTGCGTTGAGATCGGGAACCGTCGAGGGGAAGCAGGGGAAGTTGTAGAACTCGCTGGTATTGAAGGCGTCGGAGAAGTTGTCGATCAGATCGACGAGAAAGCGCTTCGCTCCTTCCTTGTTCTCGGCGAAGTTCCAGATGACGTAGCACGACATCACGTGCTCGGCGGCGATGCGGCGCACCGGTCCCTTCAGCGCCGGCCGGAGCTGGATCTGCTTCGACATCTCGGGATTGTCCTTCTCCGCTGCGCGCGTCACGGAGATGGCGTTCTGCACGAAGGAAAGCTTGCCCGTCAGGATCCCGCGATTGTTCGACGACACATCCCAGGAGAAGACTTCGGGCGTCTCGCACTGCTTGAATAGATCGCGCATGTACTTCACGGCGTCGATGGTCTGCTTCGAGTAGAGCGTTACGTGACCCGCCTCGTCCTGCTCCGCGCCGCCGAAGGACCAGAGCATGGCTCGCAGGGCCATGTTGGTGTCGGTCTCCTGGGACAGGCCGAGGCCGACCGGATTCCCGGACTTCTGCCGAATGCGTTTGCCGCCGGTAAGAAGATCGGCGTAGGTGTCCGGGCCGTGCGGAAAGCCGGCCTGCGACCAGAGATCCGCGCGGTAGTTGCCGGGGTCGGGAACGTAGGCATCGGAGAAGGCGAAGAATTTCTTCGTCTTTGGATTGAAGGTGGACTTGATGGCCAGATCGATGGCCTTGCCGTGCTTTTTCTGCGCTTCTTCGTAGATCTCGCGGTGGTCGATGACCTGCTGCTCGTACGCCGCGGGCGGTGAGATGAACATGAACAGGTCGTGGCCCTTCCCAGCCGCGACTTCGGCGGCAGCCCGGGCGTTGATCTCGG
>Ga0210394_10001020_pt1 | contig 48587 bp, 34 predicted proteins | sample IncBWC12MmetaG_FD_160121 | JGI IMG/M metagenome (GOLD analysis project Ga0210394, IMG submission 160121) | Forest soil microbial communities from Barre Woods Harvard Forest LTER site, Petersham, Massachusetts, United States - Inc-BW-C-12-M | ecosystem: Environmental > Terrestrial > Soil >...
CGGACATGGCGCGCTTCCGGCACAGCCAGGTGCCGAACGTGCTGAGCCTCGAGTGGCCGCTTTACGATCTGGTGGGAGCGAAGCTTGCCTCGATGGGACACAGCGTGCGGGCGGTCGACGGCATCGGCATGGGCGGCAGCCAGATCATCATGGTCGTCGGTGATTCGCAGCAGCGCTACTACCGGGCGGGCTCCGACTTCAGGAAAGATGGCGAGGCGGTCGGCTGGTAAGGTAGTGTCCCGCGTCGATCGATATTCACGGAAGGCTGGCCATGCGTCTCGCCATCGTAGGACAACAGGCATTCGGCAAGAGCGTGCTGGAGGCTTTTCTCGCCCGCGGCACGAGCGTCGCCGGCGTATTCTGCGCGCCGGAGAAGCCGGGCGCGAAACCCGACCCGCTGCGCGCCGCCGCCGAGGAGCGCGGCCTGCAACTCTTTCAGCTGCCTTCGTTGAAAGGTGAGGAAGCTGCGACAGCGATCCGCGGGCTCGGCGTCGATCTGACCGTGATGGCCTACGTGGTGCAGTTCGTGCCGCATACCTTCATCAGCGCGCCGAAGCACGGCACCATCCAGTACCATCCCTCGCTGCTGCCGCGCTATCGCGGGCCGAGCTCGATCAACTGGCCGATCATCAAAGGCGACACCCAGACCGGGGTCACGATCTTCCGTCCGACCGAGGGGCTCGACGAAGGCCCGATCATCCTGCAGAAAACGGTCGCTATCGGCCCGGACGACACGCTCGGCAGCGTGTATTTCGATCAGCTGTTCCCGCTCGGCATCGAAGCGCTGCTCGAGGCGGCGGAGCTCGTCATCGCCGGCCGCCACCGCGAGATTCCCCAGCGCGAAGAGCTCGCCACCTACGAGGGCTGGTGCCGCGATCCCGAAGCGCAGATCAACTGGCACGCGCACGTCGATCAGATCTACGACCTCATTCGCGGTTGCAATCCATCCCCCGGCGCCTGGACCACGATCAAGGGCACGCGCGTGCGCATCTACGATGTGGTCAGGCATCGCACCCGAACCTTCGGCGCAGTGCTCGGCAAGCCCGCAGAGGTGTGCGCGCTCGCCGACAAGAGCCTCGAGGTTGCCGCCCAGGGCGGGCGGCTCGAGCTGCGCACCGTGCGCATCGAGGGCGGCGCCAAGACGACGGCCGCCGAGCTGGCGGCCGCGTTAGCCGTGACCGTCGGCACGCCGCTCGGGCGCTGAAGCCCCTTCGGGCGCTGACGCTCAGGCGCCCGTGCAACCTGCGCGAGGTTCAAGTGTTCGACCGGATCGTGATGACACGTAACGACCCGGCGATGGTGCTGATCCGGCTGCTGGTCGGGCTGGTCGTGTTCTTCCCGGAAGGGTTGCAGAAACTGCTGTTCCCGTCGCTCCTCGGCGCCGGCCGCTTTGCCGCCATCGGCATTCCCTGGCCCGAAGCGCTGGGACCTTTCGTGGGTGTCGTCGAGACTCTTTGCGGCGCCCTGATCATCGCCGGATTCCTGACACGCCTTGCCGCCATCCCCCTCATCATCATCATGATCGTCGCCATCGCATCCACCAAGATTCCGATCCTCCTCGGACGGCCCTTCCTCGGCTTCAGCCTGCCGCATCTTTCCCGCTACGGATTCTGGAGCATGCTGCACGAAGCACGGGCGGACCTGTGCATGCTGCTCGGCTGCCTGTACCTGCTGATCGCCGGCAGCGGCGCCTGGTCGGTCGATGCGTGGCTGTGCCGTCGCCGCGCTGCCGGCGGGGGCTTGCAACGCCCATGAAGCGTCGCGAATTCCTGCGGTTGTCATCCGCCGCGACGCTGCTCGGCTCCGCCATCGAGGTGCGCGCCGCCGGCGCTGCCGCCACAGCCAGCGCGGCTTCGCCCGGCGCCCCCGCAGCCGCCGCCCCGGCAGGTTCTCCCGACTACACGCTGCGCATCGGCACGGGACTGATCGAGCTGTCCGCGCAGCACCTGGTCTCGACCACGCTCTACAACGGACAATTTCCGGGACCGCTGCTGCGTCTGCAGCAAGGTCGGCGCACCAGCATCGACATCTACAACGACACCGACATACCCGAGCTCGTGCACTGGCACGGGCAGATGATCCCGAGCGATGTAGACGGGGCCGCCGAGGAAGGCACGCCGTTCGTGCCGCCGCACGGCATGCGCCGGATTGCGCTGCTGCCGAAGCCGGCAGGCTTTCGCTTCTACCATACGCACGTCGTCGCGGGCGCCGATCTGAACCGCGGCACCTACACCGGGCAGGCGGGACCTTTGTACATCGAGCCGGCGCACGAGCCCGGCGGCTATGACCGCGAGGTGTTCCTGGTGCTGAAGGAATTCGCGCCGACCTTCAGCCGCGGCGGCGACATGGCGATGGCGGCACTCGCCGGGCACGCGCTGCCGGAGTTGCAGCGCATGGGCAAGGAAGCCGACGAGCAGGCCGAAGCTACGGTCAAGGGCTTCGAGGTCGGCTACGACCTGTTCGCGATCAACGGGCGCATGCTCGGGCACGGGGAACCCGTCAGGGTCCGCGCCGGCGAGCGCGTGCTGTTCCACGTGCTCAACGCCAGCGCGACGGAGATCCGCAGTCTCGCTCTGCCCGGCCACACTTTCCGGGTCGTGGCGCTCGATGGTAACGCGGTGCCGACGCCGGCCGAAGTGCCGCTGCTGTGGATCGGCACCGCCGAGCGCGTTTCGGCGATCGTGGCAATGAATCACCCCGGAGTGTGGGTGCTCGGAGACCTCGATGATGAGGACCGCCGGCATGGCATGGGCATCGTGGTGGAGTACGCCGGCCAGCGCGGCAAGCCGCGCTGGCTCAAACCGCAACCTTTCCGCTGGGACTACACGCGCTTCGGCCGCGCGGATACCGCCGTGCCGGCGCCCGATGAGACCTTCGAGCTCACGATCGTCAAGCGCAACGCCGCGCTCGGCGGCTTCAATCAGTGGACGCTCAACGGCATCGCCTTCTCCATGCAGAAGATGTCGCCGCTCTACAGCCTGCACCAGGGTCGGCGCTATCGGCTGAAGTTCCGCAACGCCAGCGACGACATCCATCCGCTGCACCTGCACCGGCACAGCTTCGAGCTGACGCGTATCGCCGGCAAGGCGACCGCGGGGGTCATCAAGGACGTGGTGATGCTCGGCGGCTTCCAGGAGCTGTCATTCGACTTCACCGCGGACAACCCCGGCATGACGCTGTTTCACTGTCACCAGCAGCTGCACATGGACTTCGGATTCATGGCGCTGTTCCGCTATACCTGAAAGCTTCAGCCGCGCAGGCGCAGGTTGTCCGGATCGTAGAGCGGTTCGCGCGCGACGATCGCGCGGCGCCGCTCGCCGAGAATCTCCACCTCGAGCGCCGTGCCCGGTACGCTGAGATCGGCCCGTACGTAGGCGAGCGCGATGCTGCGCCTCAGGCGGTAACCATAGCCGCCGGAGGTCGCAAGGCCCGCCACCTCCTCGCCGTGGTGCACGATGGACACCGCCGCCGCATCGGCGTCGGTGGCATCGACCAGCAGCGGCACCAGACGCTGCCTGGGACCTTCCCTCGCCTCGCGCCGCAGCGCCTCGCGCCCGATAAAGGGTGCGCTCTTGTCGAGATCGACGAAGCGCCCGAGCGATGCGGCCAGCGGGCTGTATTCGGTGCTGAGGTCCGCTTTCCAGCTGCGGTAGCACTTCTCCAGGCGCAGGCTGTCCATGGCATAGAGCCCGAAGTGGGCGAGCCCGAGGTCGGCGCCGGCCGCGCGCAGTGCCTCGTACACAACACCCAGCTGCTCGAGTGGCACGTGCAGCTCCCAGCCGAGCTCGCCGACGTAACTGATCCGCAGCGCAAGTGCCTCGGTCCCGGCAATGGAGAGGATGCCCGCGGTGAGCCACGGGAAGGCCGCGTTCGCAAGATCTGCGCGGCTCGCCCGGGCAAGCAGCTGCCGCGAGCGCGGTCCCGCGATGACGAGCGCGCCGTAGCGGGGCGTGAGGTTGACGACACTGACGGGACCGTGCCGCTGCGACAGGTGACCGCGCAGCCAGTCCTCGTCGTGCCGTTCCCCGGCCGCGGCCGAGATGAGCCAGAAGCGCCCGTCCGGCAGGTGCGACACCGTCATCTCCGCAACGATGCCGCCGCGTGGCGAGCAGAGATAGCTGAGTGCCGTGCGACCCGGGCGCGGCAGACGTCCGGCGATCAGGTGATCGAGCCAGGCGGCGGCGCCGCTTCCGGAAACCTCGAACCTGCCGAAGCCCGGCATGTCGAGCACCCCGACCGCATTCGCGACCGCGGCGCACTCACGCGCCACCGCCCGGTGCCAGTGCGGCCGGCGGAATGAGCATTCGGCGCCGGGCGGATCGTCCGGCAGCGCGTAGTACACCGCGCGCTCCCAGCCGCCACGGGCTCCGTACACTGCGCCCGCGCGCTTCAGCTGCGCGTACAGCGGCGAGGTCTTCGCCGGGCGTCCCGCGGGGCGCTCTTCCTGTGGGTACGCGACGCCGTACTCGTGCTGATAGGTCTCGAGCGCCTTGGCGAGGGTGTAGCTGCGGTCGGCAAACGCCAGGTAGCGGCGGCAGTCGAGCGGCCACACGTCCCAGTCGGGCTCGCCGTTGACCAGCCACTCGGCGACGACGCGGCCCGCGCCGCCGGCCTGCGCGATGCCGAAGCTGAACGCACAGCAGTGAAAGAAATTGGCCGCGCCGGCGGCCGGGCCGATCAGCGGATTGCCGTCCGGCGCGTACGGGATCGGGCCGTTGATCACTCGTTTCACGCCCACCGAGCCGAGGATCGGCACGCGCGCACACGCGGCTTCGATGTAGGGCTCGACGCGGCTGAGTTCGTCGGCGAACAGCTGGTGCGCGAATTCCCCGGGTACCCCGTCGAGCCAGTGAGCCTGCGCGCGCGACTCGTACGGCCCGAGGAGCAGTCCGTGCCGCTCCTGTCGCAGATAGTAGCTGACGTCCGGATCACGCAGCAGCGGCAGCCGCGCCGCACCGCGCGCGCTGAGCTGGGGAATGTCCTCGGTCACCAGGTACTGATGCGACAGCGTCACCAGCGGCAGGTACTCGCCGATCATCGCCGCCACCTCGCCGCCGCGATAGCCCGCCGCGTTGATGACGTACTCGGCATCGATGGTCCCGGCGGGCGTGGCGATGCGCCAGACACCCGGCGGCAGGCGGTGGATGGCGGTGACGCGCGCCTGCCGGTATACCGTGGCGCCGAGCTCACGCGCGCTCCGCGCGAGCGCCTGCGTCAACTGCGCGGGATCGATGTCGCCGTCATGCGGATCCCACAGGCCGAGCCGGATACCGTCGGTCTCGACGAATGGATGGCGGGCGCGGATCTCCGCAGGCGACAGCAGCTCGAAGGCGATGCCCTGCGCGCGCGCCTGCGCCGCGACATGGCGAAACTCATCGACCCGCTCCGCGCTGTGCGCCAGGCGGATGCTGCCCGTCACGTGGTAGTTGATCTCATGGCCTGCCTGTTGCGCCAGGCGCGCATACAGCTGCGTCGAATAGCGCTGCAGCCGCAGGATGCTCCAGGAGGTCGAGAAGTTGGGGCAGTTGCCGGCCGCATGCCAGGTGGAGCCGGCGGTCAGCTCGTCCCGCTCGAGCAGCACCGCGTCCGTCCAGCCGAGCCGTGTCAGGTGATAGAGCGCGCTGCAGCCGACGACGCCGCCACCGATGACGACGACGCGTGCCTGGGCTTTCACGGGTGGCGCCGGTGCTGCGGCTCGTCGCGAGCGTGTTGTGCGCATGCCGGCCGGCACGCGCGCTTCAACACTTCACCCGCTCGCCCGCCGGATCGTAGAACGGCCGTAACGACACCTGCGCGGGAATGCGCTCGCCGGCGACTTCCACCTCGTAGTGGCCGCCGCTGATCCAGCCGGCATCGAGCGGCCGCTCACCGGCGGCGAGGTAGCCAAGACCGAGCGGCACCCCGAGGGTATGGGCGAACATTCCGGAGGAGATGCGCCCGACCAGTACGCCGTCCCGCCAGATCGGCTCATTGTGGTAGAGGAGCCGGTCGCTGCGCTCGAGGGCAAGCGCCACCAGCCGCCGCCGCACGCCCGCGGTGCGCTGGCGCAGCAGTGCCTCGCGGCCGACGAAGCCGCCCGGCTTCTCCCAGGCCACGGCGAACTGCAGCCCGGCTTCGAGCGGGCTGTCCTCGTCAGAGAGGTCGTGGCCCCAGTGCCGGTAGGCCTTCTCCATGCGCAGGCTGTTGAGGGCGTGATAGCCGGCGAGACGCAGCCCGAACGCCTCGCCGGCGCCCACGATCACGTCGTACACCGCTTGCGCGAACTCGGTCGGAATGTACAGCTCGTAACCCAGCTCGCCGACATAGGTGATACGGCTGGCGCGCACGCGCGCGTAGCCGAGGTCGATGATGCGCGAAGTCGCGAACGGAAACGTCGCGGTGGCAAGGTCCGTGTCGGTGAGCGTCGCGAGCAGCTCGCGGCTGCGCGGTCCCATGAGGCCGAGCACTGCGTAGGCCGAGGACACGTCGACGGCCACCGCCTGCGCATCCCCGGGAATGCTGCGGCTCAGCCAGTGAAAGTCGCGCGTCTGCGTCGCGCACGAGCTGACGATGAGGTACGCGTCCTCCGCCTCGCGCGTGACGGTGACGTCCGCCTCGATGCCGCCGCGCTCATTCAGCCACTGGGTGTAGACGACGCGGCCGACGGGGACGTCGACCTCGTTGGCGCAGATGCGCCCGAGAGTGCGCGGCGCGTCGCGGCCCTTGAGCACGAACTTGGCGAACGAGGACTGATCGAACAATCCTACCCGCTCGCGTACCGCCTGGTGCTCGGCGGCGGAGTGCGCAAACCAGTTCTGGCGGCCGTAGCTGTACTCGTAGCGAGCCGGCGTACCGTCGGTGGCGAACCAGTTGGCGCGCTCGAAGCCGGCGACCTCACCGAAGCAGGCACCGGCCGCGGCGAGACGATCGTGCAACGCGGACTTGCGCACGCCGCGCGCGCTGTCCGCCTGGCGAAACGGCCAGTGCATGGCGTACAGCAGCCCCAGGGTCTCGACGGTGCGGTCGTGCAGGTAGCGGCGGTTGCGCTGGAACGGCGCGCAGCGGCGGATGTCCACATCCCACAGGTCCGACGGCGGATGCCCGTCTACGATCCAGTCGGCCAGCACCTTGCCCGCACCGCCCGCCGACTGGATGCCGATGGAATTGAAGCCCGCCGCGACGTACAGGCCGCGCACCTCGGGCGTCTCGCCGAGCAGGTAGCGATCGTCGGGCGTGAAGCTCTCCGGGCCGTTGAAGAACACCTGCACGCCGGCCGACTCGAGCGCCGGCACGCGGCGCATGGCAGCGGCAAACAGCGGCTCGATGTGCGCAAGATCCGCCGGCAACTGATCGAAGGCGAAATTGCCGGGTATACCGGCGGTCGCCCAGGGCTTGGCGTGCGGCTCGAACCAGCCCACCAGCAGCTTGCCGGTGTCTTCCTTGAAGTAGGAGCAGGCGTCGGCGTCGCGCAGCACCGGCACGCCCGGGGCGAGACCGGGAATCGGCTGCGTGACGATGTAGAAGTGCTCGGCGGCGTGCAGCGGCACCGTGACGTCGGCGAAGCCGCCGACTTCGCGCGCCCACATCCCGGCGCAGTTCACCACGACGTCGGCGCGCACCTCCTCGCCCTGCTCGGTTGCTACCCCGACAACGCGCCCGCGCGCGGTGCGGATCGCGCTGACGCGCACCTCTTCGAGGATGCGTACGCCCGCCTTGCGCGCGCCGCGCGCCAGCGCCTGGGTGGTGTCGACCGGGTTGGTCTGTCCATCCTTGGGCAGGTACACCGCGCCCACCACTCCGTCCGTCGACAGCAGCGGCCAGCGGTCCTGGGCGTCGCCGGGGCAGAGAACCTGAACTTCGAGCCCGAAGCAGCGCGCCATCGAAGCGCCACGCCGCAGCTCCTCGAAGCGCGCCTCGCTGGCCGCCACCGCGATCGAGCCGACCTGCTTGAAGCCGGTCGCCTGCCCGGTCTCGCGCTCGAGCCCCGCATACAGCCCGGTGGTGTACTGCGCGAGCCGCGTGAGGTTCTGTGTGGCGCGCAGCTGCCCGACCAGTCCCGCCGCGTGCCAGGTGGTGCCGCAGGTGAGCTTGCGGCGCTCGAGCAGCAGCACGTCGGTGCAGCCGCGCCGGGCCAGGTGATAGGCGACGCTGCAGCCGACGATGCCGCCGCCGATGATCACCACGCCGGCGTGCGCGGGAAGGCTCGGCACGGTGGCTTCAGTACTCCGCGATGGCGTCGCGCAGCATCGAGCTCATGAGGTCGATATCGGCGTGCGTGGCGATGAACGCCGGCGCCATGATCGCCACATCGCCGGTGGTCTTCACGTGCAGCCCGCGGTCGAACAGTTTCGCCTGCAGCTCGCTGCCGCGCACCCCGGGCGCCTTGCCCGGCTTGATCTCGATGCCGGCGAGAAAGCCGAAGCCGCGCACGTCGTTCACCGCGGACAGGTCCTGCAGCGCGAACATCGCGTCCAGGAAATACCCGGACAGCTCGCGCGCCCGCGCGAACAGCTGCTCGCGCTCGTAGATCTCGAGGGTGGCGAGGCCCGCGGCACAGGCCGCCGGGTGCGCCGAATAGGTGTAGCCGTGGAAGAACTCCGGTGCGCCGTCCGGAGCGGCATCGACGATCGTACGATAGATGCGCTCGCGCACCGCCACCGCACCCATCGGCTGCGCCCCGTTGGTGAGCGCCTTCGCCATGGTGATGAGATCGGGTGTCACGCTGAAGGCCATCGCGGCGAACGGTGCCCCGGTGCGGCCGAAGCCGCAGATCACCTCGTCGAACACCAGCAGGATGCCGTAGCGGTCGCAGATCTCGCGCAGCCGCTCGAGATAACCGCGCGGCGGAACGATCACCCCGGTGGAGCCGGCGATCGGCTCCACGAATACCGCGGCGATGCGCTTCTCGCCCACCAGGTTCACGAACCGCAGCAGGTCATCGGCCAGCTCCGCGCCGGCGCGGCCCAGGCCGCGCGTCAGACGGTTCTCCGGCAGCAGCGTATGGCGCAGGTGCAGCACGCCCGGCAGCAGCGCGCCGAAGGTATCGCGGTTGCGCACCATGCCGCTCAGCGCGGTGCCGCCGATGTTCACGCCGTGGTAGGCGCGCTCGCGCGAGACGAAATAGCTGCGCTGACCCTCGTTGCGCGCCAGGTGATAGGCGAGCGCGATCTTGATCGCGGTGTCGACCGCTTCCGAGCCGCTGTTGCAGAAGAACACGTGATCCAGGCCCTGCGGGGTCAGCGCCGCGACACGGTCGGCGAGCGCGAACGCGCCGGGATGGCCGCGCATGAACGAGGGCGTGTAGTCGAGGGTGTGCAGCTGCTCGGCGACCGCCGCGGCGATCTCCGGGCGGCAGTGACCGGCCGGCGAACAGAACAGCCCCGAGCTGCCGTCGAGGACGCTTCGGCCCGCCGGGTCGAAGTAGTGCATGCCGCTGGCGCGCACGAACATGCGCGGGTGGCGCTTGAAATCGCGGTTGCTGGTGAACGGCATCCAATGCCGTTCCAGGGTCTCGACCGTCATGTCCATGTGGGACCTTCCGTACGTGGCTTAAGCGGCGCGGCGCAGGCGCGGTATAGTGTAGAGATAATTTCCAGCGTTTGCCCGAACCGACCGCGCGGAGCCGTACGCATGAAGCCGCCACAGAAGATGGGACCCTCCGAAGCTCTGGTCGAGACGCTCGCTGCCAACGGCGTCACCCACGTGTTCGGCATCGTTGGCTCGGCGTTCATGGACGCGCTCGACATCTTCCCCGCCGCCGGTATCCGCTTCGTGCCGGTAGCGCACGAGCAGGGGGCGATCCACATGGCCGACGGCTATGCGCGCGCCTCGGGGCGACATGGGGTGTGTATCGCGCAGAACGGTCCGGGCGTGACCAACTTCGTCACCGGGGTGGCGGCGGCCTACTGGGCGCATTCACCGGTGGTGTTCATCACCCCGGAGAGCGGCTCCATGACCATGGGACTCGGCGGCTTCCAGGAGACCGAGCAGCTGCCGATCTTCTCGCGCATCACCAAGTACCAGGGGCACGTCAACAATCCGAAACGGATGGCGGAGATCGCCGCACGCTGCTTCGATCGCGCCATGCTCGAGCTGGGGCCGGCGCAGCTCAACATCCCGCGCGACTTCTTCTACGGCGAGATCGAGGCGACCATCGCCGAGCCGCTGCGCATCAGCCAGGGAGCGGGCGATGCGGCGGCGCTCGAGCGGGCGGCCGCACTGCTCGCCGGTGCGAGCTTCCCGGTGATCGTAGCGGGCGGCGGGGTGATCAATGCCGCTGCCACGGCCGAGGCGATCGAGCTGGCGGAGCTGCTCGGGGCGGCGGTGTGCAACAGCTACCTGCACAACGACTCCTTCCCCGCCTCCCATGCGCTCGCCGCCGGGCCGCTGGGCTACCAGGGCTCGAAGGCCGCCATGAAGCTCATCGCCCAGGCGGACGTGGTGCTCGCCCTCGGCACGCGGCTCGGGCCCTTCGGCACGCTGCCGCAGCACGGTCTCGACTACTGGCCGAAACAGGCGCAGGTCATCCAGATCGATGCCGACCCGCGCATGCTCGGGCTCGTCAAGCCGATCTCGGTCGGCATCCATGGCGATGCGCGCGCGGCGGCCGCCGCGCTCAGCGGTCGCCTCAAGGGCCGGCCGCTCGCCGGCGCGGGAAGCCGCACGGCGCGCCTCAGCCGTATCGCCGCCGAGAAATCCGCCTGGGAAACGGAGCTTTCCGCCTGGACGCACGAGCGCGATCCTTATTCGCTCGAGGTCGCCGCGAGCTCGAAGCACATGCACCCGCGCGAGATGCTGCGGGCGCTGGAGCAGGCGCTGCCGGGCGACTCCATGGTGTCCACCGACATCGGCAATATCTGCTCGGTGGCCAATTCATACCTGCGTTTCGAGAAGCCACGCTCAATGTTCGCCGCCATGAGCTTCGGCAACTGCGGCTACGCCTTCCCGGTGATCTGCGGGGCCAAGCTCGCCGCGCCCGCGCGCCCGGCGTTCGCCTACGTCGGCGACGGCGCCTGGGGCATCAGCTTGAACGAGCTGCTCACCTGCGCGCGCGAGCGCATCGGCGTCACCGTGGTGGTGTTCAACAACGAGCAGTGGGGCGCAGAAAAGAAGAACCACGTCGACTTCTACGCGCGCCGCTACCAGGGCGTCAACCTCGAGAACCCGAGCTGGGCCGCGGTGGCGCGCGCCTTCGGCTGCGAGGGTGTCACGGTCGAGCGGCTCACCGATGTCGAGCCGGCGCTGCGCGCCGCCGCCCGCGCACAAAGCGACGGCAAGACCACGGTGCTCGAGATGATGGTCACGCAGGAACTCGGCGACCCCTTCCGCCGCGATGCGCTGTCGAAGCCGGTGCGCTACCTGGAGAAGTACCGTAACTTCGTCTGACCGATGGCCACTGAGCAGGCGGTGACGGCGGCCGCGGCGCCTATCGGGCTGCGCCGCTCGCTGCGGCGGCGTCACATGGAGATGATCGCCCTCGGCGGCGTCATCGGCGCGGGACTGTTCGTCGGCAGCGGCGTGGTGATCGCCTCGGCCGGTCCCGCCGCGGTCATCTCCTTCGCGCTGACCGGCACGCTGGTGGTGCTGGTGATGCGCATGCTCGGCGAGATGGCGGTCGCACATCCCGCGGTGGGCGGCTTCTACGAATACAACCGCCTGGCGCTCGGTGAGCTCGCGGGCTTTCTCACCGGATGGATGTACTGGTACTTCTGGGTCATCGTCGTCGCCCTGGAAGCGGTCGCCGGCGCGAAAATCCTCGGCACCTGGTGGCCGACGGTGGCGCCGTGGGAGTTCACGCTCGGGCTCGTGAGCCTCTTCACGATCGTCAATCTGCTGTCGGTGCGCTCGTACGGCGAGGCGGAGTTCTGGTTCGCCTCCATCAAGGTCGCGGCGATCATCGCCTTCCTGTGCGCCGGCGCGGCCTACGCCCTCGGCGCCTGGCCGGGCACCGGCGGCGGCCTGCCGCACCTGACCGCCGACGGCGGCTTCATGCCGAATGGCATCATCCCGGTGCTCACCGGCGCGGTCGCGGCCACCGGTTTCTACTTCGGCGCCGAGATCGTGACCATCGCGGCGGCCGAATCCGCCGAGCCAGAGAAAGCGGTTGCCGCCACGACACAGTCCGTGGTCTGGCGCGTGCTCATCTTCTATATCGGCTCGATCTTCCTCGTGGTCGCCATCGTTCCGTGGAACGACGCCGTGCGCATGGCGCGCCCGTACGTAAGCGTCATGGAGGCGCTCAACATTCCGGCGGCGGTCACGGTGATGAGCCTCGTCATACTAACCGCGGTGCTCTCGGCGCTGAACTCCGGCCTGTTCGCCTCTTCGCGCATGCTCATGGCCCTCGCCCGCCGTGGCGACGCGCCGGCGATGTTCGCGCAACTCGACAGCCGCGGCGTACCGGTCGCCGCCATCCTCGGCAGCACCGCCTTCGGTTATGCGACGGTGGTGATGAGCTACGTTTCCCCCGACCGGGTGTTCGCGTTTCTGGTCAATTCCTACGGTACGGTCGCGATCCTGGTCTACGTGCTGATCGCCGTCAGCGAGCTGCGACTGCGACGGCGACTGGAGCAGGAAGCGCCCGAGCGGCTGCGGATACGGATGTGGGGCTATCCGTGGCTCACCCGCTTCACGATCTTAGGGATGCTCGCGATCCTCGCGGCGATGGCATTCATCCCCGAGCAGCGCGTGCCGCTGCTGTTCGGTCTCGCCAGCGCCGGCGTAATCCTCGGCGCCTATGCCCTGCGCCGCTACGTGCCCCGGGCGGCGCCCGCACGCTGACCCACGGCGGCCTTGTGCATGCGCGCCCGGCTCGCGGCGGCGTGCTGACGCAGCAGCCGGCCGGCGCGCGCCGCGTCGCGCGCCGCGATGGCGGCGACTACCGCCTTGTGCTCGCGCACCGAGACGGCAAAACCGCCGCCGTCCTGCAGACCGCGCAGCCGGAACAGCAGCAGCTCCTTGGTCAGCAGCCGATAAATCTCGCACAGACGCGAATTGCCGGCGAACTCCACCAGCATGTCGTGGAAGCGCAGGTTGACGGCGTGGTAGCGCTTGACGTCGCCGCCGGCCGTCGCCTGCTCCATCTCGGCGAGCGCCCCCTGCAGCGCCGCCACCCGCTCCGGGGTTGCCTGCGCCGCTACGCGCTGCCCGATGAGTTCATCGAGCACTTCGCGCACGTCGTAGATCTGGTCCGCCTCGGCCACGGAAATGTCCCGCACGAACACGCCGCGGTTCTTCTCCGCGCGCACCAGGCCGCACTCCTCGAGCGCCCGCAGCGCTTCGCGCACCGGCCCGCGGCTCGTGCCGAAGCGCACCGCGAGCTCGCTCTCGTTGAGGCGCTGGCCGACCGACAGCTCCCCGTGCAGGATCAGCTGCTCGATCTCCGCCTGTACCAGCGCGGGCAGCGAGCTCGAGCGCAACAGCTCGAGTGCAGAGCGCGGAGTGGCGGTCATTTCGGCGTTTCCCGGTCCCTGAATTGTCAACTGTTGACAGTCTACAGTTAGGCGTTAGAATTTCAAGGTCCTCTGCTGCCGAAACCGCCAAGGGAGCCGATCCGCCGATGAGCACCGACCCGTACCTGCTGACCCCCGGACCGCTGACGACGTCGTTGCGCACCAGGCAGGCGATGCTGCACGACTGGGGCTCCTGGGATACGGACTTCAACAGCATCACCGCCCGCATCCGCGAGCGGCTGCTGCAGATCGTGCACGGCAGCGCCACCCACGAGTGCATCCCGCTGCAGGGCAGCGGCACCTTCGCCGTCGAGGCGGCGATCGGCACGCTGGTGCCGCGCAGCGGGCACGTGCTGGTGCCGCAGAACGGCGCCTACTGTCAGAGGATCGCCCGCATCTGCCGGGTGCTCGGGCGCACGCTGACCACCATCGATTACGCCGAGAACGTGCCGGTGAGCCCCGCCGATATCGAGCGCGCGCTGGCCGCGGACCGCTCGATCACGCACGTCGCGCTGGTGCATTGCGAGACCAGCACCGGCATCCTCAATCCGCTGCCGGAGATCGCGCAGGTCGTCGCCCGCCACGGACGCGCGCTCATCGTCGATGCCATGAGCTCCTTCGGCGCGCTGCAGATCGATGCGCGCAGCACGCCGTTCGATGCGGTGGTCGCGGCCTCGGGCAAGTGCCTCGAGGGACCTCCCGGGATGGGCTTCGTCATCGCGCGGCGCGCGCCGCTCGAGGGCGCGGAAGGCAACTGCCAATCGCTCGCCATGGACCTGTACGACCAGTGGGTCTACATGCGCCAAACCACCCAGTGGCGCTTCACGCCGCCGACCCACGTGGTGGCCGCATTCGATGCGGCGATCGCGCAGTACCTGGAGGAAGGCGCCCTGCCCGCGCGCCACGCCCGTTACGCACATAACTGCCGCACGCTGATCGAGGGCATGGCCCGCCTCGGGCTGCGCAGTTTCCTGCCCGCGGCCATCCAGGCGCCGATCATCGTCACCTTCTACGCGCCGGACAGTCCGCGCTACACGTTCAAGAGCTTCTACAACGCGGTCAAGGCGCAGGGCTACATCCTCTACCCGGGCAAGCTCACCACCGTGGAAACGTTCCGCGTCGGCTGCATGGGCCAGCTCGGTGAGCGCGGCATCGGCGGAGCGGTCGAGGCGGTCGGCAAGGTGCTGGCAGAGCTGCGGGCCGCGGCATGAGTGGCATCGAAGTCAACGGCCGCAGCTACCGGCTGCCCGAGCATCCGGCGGTGGTCGTGTGCGTGGACGGCTGCGAGCCGGACTACATCGCCCAGGCGGTGGCCGGCGGCCACATGCCATGGATGCAGCGCGTGCTGGCGCGCGGCAGCGCGGTGATCGCCGACTGCGTCATGCCGAGCTTCACCAATCCCAACAATCTCTCGATCGTCACCGGGGTGCCGCCGGCAATCCACGGCATCTGCGGCAACTATCTCTACGACGCCGAGAGCGGCGTCGAGGTCATGATGAATGACCCGAAGTGGCTGCGCGCGCCGACGCTGCTGGCTGCCCTGGCCGACGCCGGCTGCAAGGTGGCGGTGGTGACCGCGAAGGACAAGCTGCGCAAGCTCCTCGGCCATCGGCTGCGGGGCGTGTGCTTCTCCGCCGAGAAGGCCGACCAGGCGACGCCCGGCGAGCACGGCATCGATGCGGTGCTGTCGCTCGTCGGCATGGAGGGACCGGACGTCTACAGCGCGCGGCTGTCGGAGTTCGTGTTCGCCGCCGGCGTCAGGCTGATGCAAACGCGCCGGCCGGACGTCATGTACCTCTCCACCACCGACTACGTGCAGCACAAGCACGCGCCCGGCTCGGCCGAGGCCAATGCCTTCTATCGCATGATGGACCGCTATCTGGCCGAGCTCGAGGACGCCGGCTGCAGCATCGCGCTCACCGCCGACCACGGCATGAACGCCAAGACGCGCCTCGACGCCAGTCCCAACGTCATCTACCTGCAGGACCTGCTGGATGAGTGGCTCGGCCCGGCAGGCGCGCGGGTGATCCTGCCGATCACCGACCCCTACGTCGTCCACCACGGCGCGCTCGGCTCCTACGCGACGGTCTACCTGCCCGCCGGCACCGATGTGCCAGCGCTCGCGCTGCGCCTCGGGGCGCTACGCGGCATCGAGACGGTGCTGCCGCGTCACGAGGCGGCAGTGCGCTTCGAGCTGCCGGTCGACCGCATCGGCGACCTCGTGGTGGTCTCGGGCCGCTCGGTCGCGCTCGGCAGCGCGGCGGCGAAGCACGACCTTTCCGGACTCGACGCGCCGCTGCGCTCGCACGGCGGCCTCTCCGAGCAGCAGGTGCCGCTGGTGCTCAATCGCCGCATCGCCAGGCTGGACGCGAACCGCCGCTGGCGCAACTTCGATGCCTTCGACTGGGTGCTCAACCATGCCGGCTAGCGCGCCCGGCGCCACGGGTGAGGCGGCGCACCGGCCCGCGGTGCCGCATGAGGGCCTGCGCATCGGCGGCGCGCGCATCGACACCGCGCGCAGCCGCGAGGTTGTGAATCCCTACAGCGGCGCGGTGGTCAGCACCGTGGCCCAGGCAGCGGTCGCCGACGTCCGCCGCGCGATCGAGCTGGCGCGCGCGTTCCGCTCGCGCCTGACGCGCTACGAGCGCTACCGCATCTGCTACCAGACCGCCGAGGCGCTGCGCGCCCGCACCGAGGAGCTGGCCGACCTCATCACCGCCGAGAGCGGACTGTGCAAGAAGGACTCGGTGTACGAGGTGGGGCGTGCCTGCGACGTGTTCATCTTCGCCGGCAACGCCGCGCTGCAGGACGACGGCCAGGTGTTCTCCTGCGATCTCACCGCGCACGGCAAGCGCCGTAAGGTCTACACGCTGCGTGAGCCGCTGCTCGGGGTGATCGCCGCGATCACCCCCTTCAACCATCCGCTCAACCAGGTGGCTCACAAGGTCGCACCCAGCATTGCCACCAACAACCGCATGGTGCTCAAACCCTCGGAGAAGACCCCGCTCAGCGCCCTGCGCCTTGCGGACATCCTCTACGAGGCCGGGCTGCCGCCGCCGATGTTCAGCGTGCTCACCGGCGAGCCGCGCGAGATCGCCGATGAGATGCTCACCCACGCGGACGTCGACCTGATCACTTTCACCGGCGGTGTGGCGGTCGGCAAGTACATCGCCGCCAAGGCCGTTTACAAGCGCCAGGTGCTCGAGCTCGGCGGCAATGATCCCCTCATCGTCATGGAGGACGCCGACCTCGAGGAGGCGGCCGCGCTCGCCGCCGCCGGCTCCTACAAAAACTCCGGGCAGCGCTGCACGGCCATCAAGCGCATGCTGGTGCAGGAGTCGGTCGCCGAGCGCTTCACCGAGCTGCTGCTCGAGCGCACCCGTAGCCTCAGGTACGGCGATCCGATGGACCCGAAGACCGACATGGGCACGGTGATCGACGAGGCGGCGGCACGCGGCTTCGAGGAGCGGGTGAACGCTGCGGTCGCGCAGGGCGCGCGGCTGCGCTACGGCAACGTGCGCTCCGGAGCGCTGTACTCTCCGACGGTACTCGATCGCGTCGAGCCGCAGATGACGCTCGTCAGGGAAGAGACCTTCGGTCCGGTGTCGCCGGTCATCACCTTCGGCACGATCGAGGATGCCATCCGCATGGCCAACTCCACCGCCTACGGACTGTCCTCGGCGGTGTGCACCAACCGTCTCGACTACATCACCCGCTGCGTGTCGGAGCTGAACGTCGGCAGCGTCAACGTGCGCGAGGTCCCCGGTTACCGCCTGGAGCTCACCCCGTTCGGCGGCATCAAGGACTCAGGTCTGGGCTACAAGGAAGGCGTGCAGGAAGCCATGAAGAGCTTCACCAACCTGAAGACCTACTCGCTGCCGTGGACGGCCTGAGCGCGGCGGCGGCGCCGGCCGTGGCCGCGCCGCCGCTGCGTGCCCTGCGCGTGGCGCAGGGCCGGACGCTGCTGCTGCTGTTCCTCGGCTACGCCTCGTGCTACTTCTGCCGCTCCAATCTCTCCGTAGCGACGCCGCTCATCGTCGATGAGCTCGGGCGGCGCGGCATCAGTCACGCCACCGCCATCGTCAGCATCGGCTCGATGGCCTCCTGGGGGGTATTCGCCTATGCGATGGGCAAATGGTTCCTCACCAGCCTCGGGGACTACTGGGGCGGCAAGCGCAACCTGCTGATCGCGACCGGCGGCGCCACCGCGTTCACGCTGCTGTTCGCGGCCAGCTCCTCGCTGGCGATGTTCACCCTCGCGTGGACCGGCAACCGCCTGACGCAATCGATCGGCTGGTCGGCGCTCATCAAGGTCTCTTCCAAGTGGTTCCACTACTCGCGCTATGGCACCGTGGCGGCGATCCTTACCTGCAGCTACCTCATCGGCGATGCCGCCGCCCGCCAGAGCATGGGCGCGCTGCTCGCCCGCGGTTTCGGCTGGCGCGGCCTGTTCCTGTTCGGCGCGGGCGTGGCCGGCTGCATGTTTGTCGCGAACCTGTGGTTCCTGCGCGAGTCGCGCACCGACGAAGGCTACGCGCAAGCCGAGGCGAATCCCGGCAACCTCTTCTGCGCAGCGCAGCGCCCGAAGAACTTCCTGCAGCTGGTGCGGCCGCTGCTGCGCAGCCCCGCCTTCATCACGGTATGCCTGCTGGGCTTCGCCAGCACCATGGTGCGCGAGACTTTCAACACCTGGACGCCGGTGTTCCTGCACGACTTCGCCGGCTACGGCGTGAGTCAGGCCGCCGTGCTGTCGGCGATCTTCCCCGCGGTCGGAGCGCTCTCGGTGCTCCTGGCCGGATGGCTCAGCGACCGCATCGGCAGCCATTGCCGCGCGCTGCTGCTGTTCTTTGGTCTCGCGGCAACGGCGGTGGCGCTGCTGGTGCTCACCGGACTGCGGCCGGGTGCTTCCGGCACGCTGCTGCCGGTCGTCATGATCGGCGTCGTCGCCTTCTGCCTGCTCGGGCCGTACGCCTTTCTCCCCGGTGCCTTCGCGCTCGACTTCGGCGGGCAGCAGGCCGGCGCGGCCGCCTCCGGCCTGGTCGACGGCACCGGCTACCTCGGCGGGGTGCTCGCCGGCTATGCCATGGCGCGACTGTCGGTGGCTTTCGGCTGGGGCAGCGTGTTCGTCACGCTCGCCGTCGTCAGCGCGCTCGCCGCCCTCGGCGCCGGTTACCTGTACCGGCTGCATGCCCGCGCCACGCCATGAAGATCGCCAGCCTCGAGACCTTCGCCAGCGAGTTCGTGTGCTTCGTGCGGCTCACCACCGACAGCGGCGCGGTCGGCTGGGGCCAGACCTCCACTTACAACGCCGACATCACCGCGACCATATTTCACCGCCAGGTGGCTCCCTGGTCCCTCGGAGCGGATGCGCTCGACATCGGCGCCCTCGTCAGCCATATCGAGGAGCGTGAGCACAAGTTTCCCGGCAGCTACCGCTGCCGCGCGCTCGCCGGCCTCGACACCGCGCTGTGGGACCTGCGCGGCAGGCTCGAAGGCAAGCCGGTGGTCGAGCTGCTCGGCGGCAAGCCGCAGCGCCTGCGGGCGTATGCCTCCTCCATGCGCCGCGACATCACCCCCGCGGCCGAGGCGCAGCGGCTGGTGCGGCTGCGCGACGAGCAGGGCTTCGATGCCTTCAAGTGGCGCGTCGCCGCCGAATGCGGCCACGACATCGACGAGTGGCCCGGTCGCACCGAGGCCATCGTGCCGCAGGTGGCGCGCGCGCTCGGCGACGGCGTGGCGAAGCTCGTCGATGCCAACAGCGGCTACTCGCCGCGCCGCGCCATCGAGGTCGGCAGGCTGCTGGAAGCGGAAGGCATCAGCCATTTCGAGGAGCCCTGCCCTTACTGGAAGCCCGAGCAGACCCGGCAGGTCACCGACGCGCTGGCGCTCGACGTCACCGGTGGCGAGCAGGACTGGGATCTGGCCACCTGGGCGCGCATCATCGAGATGCGCGCCGTCGACGTGGTGCAGCCCGACGTCATGTACATGGGCGGTCTGTGGCGCACGCTCGAGGTGGTACAGCGCGCCGCCGCGGCCGGCCTGCCGTGCACGCCCCACAGCGCCAACCTGTCGCTGGTGACCTTGTGCACCATGCACCTGCTCGGCGCCATTCCCAACGCCGGCAAGTACCTCGAGCTGTCGATCGAGGGCGCGGACTATTATCCGTGGCAGCAGGGACTGTTCCGCAACGATCCCTACCGGGTGCACGACGGTCACGTGAGCATTCCCGACTCTCCCGGCTGGGGCGCCGAGATCAACCCCGCATGGCTCGACGCGGCCGCGCATCGCGTGAGCCGCCTATAGGAGTTCGCCCCATGCAACCAGAAGAGGTGCGCACCAGCGCCCACGCCCGCGCCATCGTCGAGGAGCGTGGCCTGCAGCATGTCAAGGTCGGCGTGTTCGACAACGACGGTGTGCTGCGCGGCAAGTATCTCGAGCGCGAGAAGTTCCTGGCGGCGCTCGACAAAGGCATGGCCTTCTGCGACGTGGTGCTCGGCTGGGATTCCAACGACCAGCAGTACGACAACAGCACCTTCACCGGCTGGCACACCGCTTTCCCGGACGCCCCGGTGCGGCTGCTGCCGGCAACCTGCCGGGCCCTGCCGCTCGAGGGCAACATGCTGCTGTTCCTCGGCGAGTTCGCCGGACGCGCCGAGGAGGTCTGCCCGCGCGCCACGCTGCGCCGCGTGCTGCAGCGCGCCGCCGCCATGGGCTACGGCGCCGCGGCCGCGGCCGAGTACGAGTTCTTTCTCTTCAGCGAGACCCCCGCGAGCGTGCGCGAGAAGCGCTATCGCGGACTGACCAACCTCACCCCGGGCTACTTCGGCTACTCGATGCTGCGCAGCTCGGTGCACAGCGAGCTCCACCAGGCGTTGCTGCAGCTCGCCACCGACATGCGCATGCCGATCGAGGGGCTGCACACCGAGACCGGTCCCGGCGTGCTGGAGGCGGCGCTGCACTATACCGAGGCGCTCGAGGCCGCCGACCGCGCCGCACTCTTCAAGACCTTCGTCAAGGTGCTGGCCCAGCGCCGCGTTCTCATGGCGACCTTCATGGCCAAGTGGTCGGAAGCGCTGCCCGGTCAGAGCGGTCACCTGCACGTGTCGCTCGCGCATGCCGACGGCGCTTCCGCGTTCTATGATCCGCACGCCGCGCACACCATGTCGCAGGAGATGCGCTGGTTTGTCGGCGGGCAGCAGGCGCTCATGCCCGAGCTGCTCGCCATGGTGGCCGCCACGGTCAACAGCTACACGCGCCTGGTGCCGGGTTACTGGGCACCGACCGCCGCCACCTGGGGCGTGGAGAACCGCACCTGCGCCCTGCGGGTCATCCAGGGCGGCGCCAAAGCCCAGCGCGTCGAGTACCGCATCGCCGCGGCCGACATCAATCCGTACCTGGCGCTCGCGGTGGCGATCGGCTCGGGCCTGTGGGGCATCGAGCAGCGCATCGAGCCCGATGCGCCGATCACCGGCAACGCCTACGACCTGAAGCTGCCGGCGGTGCGTCAGCTGCCGCGTACCCTGAGCGAGGCCGCCGCGCGCCTGGCACACTCGCAGGCCGCGCAGGAGCTGTTCGGCGCGCCGTTCGTCGCCCACTTCGCCGCCAGCCGCGAGTGGGAGGAGCGCGAATTCCGCCGCGTGGTCACCGACTGGGAGCTGGCGCGCTATTTCGAGATCATCTGATGACTCTCAGCAGCATCTCCCCGGTCGACGGCAGCGTCTATGCGCAGCGCACGCCGGCCACGCACGCCGAGATCGACCAGGCGCTCGAGCGCGCCCGCAGTGCGCAGCGCGCGTGGCGCGAGCGGCCGCTCGCCGGGCGCGTCGCCGTCATGGAGCGCTTCGCGAGTGAATTCGAGCAGCGCGGCGCCGAGATTGCCCGCGAGCTCAGCTGGCAGATGGGCCGGCCGATCCGCTTCGCACCGAGCGAGGTGCGCGGCACGCTCGAGCGTACGCGCTACATGGCTGGCATCGCCGCGGCGGCACTCGCCGACGTGGATGCCGGCCCGAAGGCCGGCTTCCGGCGTTTCATCCGTCGCGAGCCGCTCGGTGTGGTCTTCACGGTGGCGGCCTGGAACTACCCCTACCTGATCGCGGTCAACAGCGTGGTGCCGGCGCTGCTCGCCGGCAATGCCGTGCTGCTCAAGCACTCGGCGCAGACGCCTTTGTGCGGCGAGCGCTTCGCCGAGTGCCTCGCCGCCGCCGGGCTGCCCGCGGGGCTGTTCCAGGTGCTGCACCTTACGCACGCGGATACCGGGCGGGTGATCCGCGACCGGCGGGTCGACTTCGTCGCCTTCACCGGCTCGGTCACGGGCGGCCGCGAGGTGCAGCGCGCCGCCGCCGAGCGCTTCGTCGGCGTCGGACTCGAGCTCGGGGGCTGCGACCCGGTGTACGTGCGTCACGATGCGGATCTGCCCCATGCCATCGAGAACATCGTGGACGGCGCTTACTTCAACTCCGGCCAGTCCTGCTGCGGAGTTCAGCGCATCTACGTGCACGCCAGCGTGTACCAGCCGTTCACCCGCGGCTGCATCGAGCTCATTCAACGCTACCGGCTCGGCGATCCGCTCGACCCGCACACCACGCTCGGCCCGCTGGTGCGCACCGCGGCCGCGGACACTGTGCGCGCCCAGGTGCGCGCGGCAGTGGCTGCCGGCGCCCGCCCGGTGATCGACGAGCGCGCCTTCCCGCGCAGTGAGCCCGGCACGCCGTATCTCGCGCCGCAGTTGCTGCTCGATGCTCCGCCGGATTGCGCGGTGATGCGCGAGGAGATCTTCGGCCCGGTCGCGGGAGTCATGCGGGTGGGCTCGGATGCCGAGGCCGTCGCCCACATGAACGACAGCGCCTTCGGCCTCACCGCCGCGGTGTGGACGCGCGACGAGAGCGCCGCGCTCAGCCTCGGCGCACGGGTGCACACCGGCACCTGGTTCATGAATCGGTGCGACTACCTCGACCCGGCGCTCGCCTGGGTGGGGGTCAAGGATTCCGGGCGCGGCTGTACGCTGTCGCTGCTCGGCTACGAGCAGCTGACACGGCCAAAATCATTTCACCTGCGGGTAACCACGTGAGCGCAGCACTCAAGGCAAACTGGAACTATCCCACCACCGTGTGGGCGGGCCCGGGCCGCATCGCCGAGCTGCCGGCGGCGTGCCTGAGGCTCGGCATGGCGCGGCCGCTGCTGGTGACGGACGAGGGCCTGCGCGATGCGGCCATGGTGCGCCGTGCCCGCGAGCTGGTACCGTCCGCCGGACTGTTCGCGCGGGTGCGCGGCAATCCGGTCGCCGCCAACATCGAGGCGGGCCTTGCGGCCTACCGCGCCGAGCGTCACGACGGCGTGATCGCGCTCGGCGGGGGCTCGGCGCTCGATGCCGGCAAGGTGATCGCCTTCATGTCCGGACAGACGCGGCCGCTATGGGACTTCGAGGACGTGGGCGACTGGTGGACACGCGCCGATCCGCGCGGCATGGCTCCGGTCGTCGCGGTGCCGACGACCGCGGGCACCGGCTCGGAGGTCGGCCGTGCGGGCGTGGTCGTCAACGAGGCCACGCATCAGAAGAAGATCATCTTCCATCCGCAGATGATGCCGGGCGTGGTGATCAGCGACCCGGAGCTCACCGTCGGCCTGCCGCCCGCGATCACCGCCGCGACCGGCATGGATGCTTTCGTGCATTGCTTCGAAGCCTACTGCGCGCCGGGCTTCCATCCGCTCGCCGATGGCATTGCGCTCGAGGGCATGCGGCTCATCCAGACCTATCTGCCGCGCGCCTGCGAGAACGGCACCGACATCGAGGCGCGCTCGCGCATGCTGGCGGCGGCGAGCATGGGCGCCACCGCCTTTCAGAAGGGCCTGGGCGGCGTGCACGCCATCGCGCATCCGGTCGGCGCGCACTACAACACGCACCATGGGCTCACCAACGCGGTGCTGCTGCCGTACGTCATCGCCCACAACCGTCCGGCGATCGAAGCGCGCCTGGCGGTCATCACGCGGGTGCTCGACCTGCCGGGTGCGCCCTATGCCGCGCTGTTCGCATGGGTGCTCGGCTTTCGCCGGCGCCTGGCGATCCCGCACTCGCTCGCCGAGATCGGCGTGCCGCCGGGCGAGGCCGACACCATCGGGCGCGAGGCCGAGCTCGACCCGTCGGCGGCCGGCAATCCGTTGCCGACCGACGCCAGCGCCTACGCGCGCATCTTCCGCGCCGCCGTCAGGGGAGATCTGAGCCTCGCCGGCTGAACGCTTCAGTCGCCGCCGAGCGCGCCGAGCGCGCCGAGCGCCTCGAGCCACAGCGCCTCGGTGGCGGCGGCCACCACGCGGCCGTCCGAGCCGATCGCGAGCGGCGCGCCGCGCCAGTCGCTGATGCGGCCGCCGGCACCCTGCACCACCGGGATCGCGGCCATGAAATCGTGGGGCTTGAGCTGCACCTCGATCACCAGGTCACAGTAACCGCCGGCGAGCATGCCGTAGAGGTAGCAATCGCCGCCGAAGCGGCGCAGCGCGGCGCGCGCGCTCAGCGTCTCGAACCGCCGTCGCTCCTCGGCATCGAAGGTCTCCGCGGTGGTGGTGTAGACGACCGCCTCGCCGATCGAGCGGCAGGCGCTGCTCCTGACCGCTCGGCCATTGAAGAGCGTCGGGCGCCCTTCGCAGCCGACCCAGCGCTCGCCGAGCGCCGGCGCCTCGATGACTCCGATGACCGGACGGCCCTGCTGCAGCAGCGCGATCAGCGCGCCGAACAGCGGGTACCCGGTGATGAAGCTCTTGGTGCCGTCGATCGGATCGAGCACCCAGGTGAACTCGCCGCTGCCCTCGGCTGCGAACTCCTCGCCGCGAATGGCGTGCGCCGGAAAGGCGCTGCGGATCAGGCGGCGCATCTCTGTCTCGATGCTGCGGTCGACGATCGTGACCGGGCTGCCATCGGCCTTGCGGTCGACGCTGAGCGGCGTGCGGAAATTCTTCACGGCGATGACGCGCGCGACGTCCGCGAGGCGCTCGGCCAGCGCCAGGGCGGCGGGAAAATCCGCATGCTCGCTGAAGCTCATCGTGCCCGGTGCGCTTCAGTGGCGCCGCTGCGCGTAGGGCAGCACCTGCAGCTGCAGCCAGTTGCGCAGCTCCGCGAGCTTCAGCGGCTCCTGCTGCAGCGCCGGGCCGAGACCGTGCTTCCAGGTGAGGCGCCGGTCGTGCGGAGCATGCATCAGCGCCTGCAGCTCGACGCCGAAGGCTTCCAGCTCCGCCTGACTGGCGAACAGCTGCTCCTCGATGAGCGCCGCGCCGTAGCGCCGCGCGGTCGCCGCGATCTCCCCGAAGCTGTATTCCGGGTGGTACTGCACGCCCCAGCAGCTGCCGCGCGCATACGTGAGCTCGAGTGCCTGGATTCCCATGTCGTTGCTCGCCAGCACCACCGCCCCCTCCGGGAGCTGCTCGATGTCGTCGCGATGCACCGTGATCGCTTCGAACACCGTGGGCTTGCCGCTGTACATCGGGTGGCGCCGCCCGGCATCGCTCAGCTCGATGCGGCGCGCGAAGCCGAATTCCCGTCCCAGCGGGTTGCGGCGCACGCGGCCGCCGGCGGCGCACACCGCCACCTGCATGCCCCAGCAGCTGCCGAAGAACGGCAGCCCCGCGGCGAACACCGCGCGCGCCAGCTCGATCTGCCGTTCGATGTGCGGACCGCCGTCGTAGACATTGAGCGCCGAGCCGGTGATCGCCACGCCGTCGTAGCTCGCAAGTCCGCCGCCGCCGGCGACGCGCACCTCGCCATCGGCCGGACGGACGATGTCGCAGCTCACCGCGGCGAGACCCTGCAGCACCTGCGCGTAGCCCTCCCCGGTCGGCTGGCCGCCGGCGGCAACCTGTTGTGCGCGGGTGGCCGCGCGGTTGCCGTCGATGACGAGGACGCGCGCGACGCTCACGGTATGGGGTGCTCCGGTGCCGGCGCGGGCAGCTCCATGCCGCGTTGCCCGAGCACCGCCCGCAGCAGGTCGGGACGGTCGCTGGTCATACCGTCGACATTAAACCCGAGCAGTCGCTGCATGTCAGCCGGCTCGTTGACCGTCCAGGGCACCACACGCAAGCCGAGCGCCTGCGCCCGCTGCACGCGCTGCGCGTCGAGATCGCGGTAGTCCGGCCCCCAGATACCCGCGCCGCTCGCCTGGACGAGCCGCTCCACCGAGCCGCCGAAGCGCCCCGGATCGAGCCCGCCGAGCCACGGCGAGGGCTGCGGCGAGCCGATGCGCACGGTGTCCTCGCCGGGCTGCTGCGCGGTGAGCGCCACGGCCGCGACCTGCGGCATGCGCCGCTGCGCTGCACCGAGCACCCGCCAGTCAAACGCCATCACCGCGGCGAGCGCTGCGGTGCCGGTGTGCTCCAGCTCGCGCCACACCGCCTGCACGAAATCCTCGGGAGCGGTGGTGAGCTGCGGCTGCTCGGGAAAAGTCTTGATCTCGATGGCGACGCGCACCCGGCCGCGGCCGCGCAGCCGCACCAGCGTCAGCACCTCGGCGAGCCGCGGGATGCGCTCGCCATCGACGGGCTGCTGCTGCGGAAAGCGCGCGGCGTAGGCGCTGCCGGGCCGCAGCCGGCCCACGTCGTAGGACTGCAGCTGCGCGTAGCTCAGAGTGACGACCGGCGGTCCCGGCGCCGCGAGAAAGCGGCCGTGCACATCGCGCGTGCAGTCGGGATTGAGCTCCGGGTCGTGTGTCACTACCACCACGCCGTCGCGCGTGACCGCGCAATCGAGCTCCACGCCGCTGACCCCGAGCTCCAGCGCGTGCGCGAAGCCGGCGAGGGTATTCTCCGGCCACAGGCCGCGGGCGCCGCGATGGCCCTGCAGGTCAAACATGGCGACATCCTCGTGTGGGGTTGGCGCGCGCGTCAATCCGCCGGGACGGTGCGCTCCTTCGCCCAGCTGCGTAGCGCCGCCACGTTCTCGGCCATCACCACGGCGAGCGGCCGGGTCGCGGCGATCTCGCTGCGCAGCAGCTGCGCATCCACCGGGCTGTGGCGCGCATGTGCCGAATAGAGCGCAGCCACGATCGCCTGCTCGATCTCGGCGCCGGAGAAGCCCTCGCAGGCATGCGCCAGCGCTGCGAGGTCCGCGGCATCGAGCTGGATGCCGCGCTTGGCGGCGTGGATGCGCAGGATTTCCGCGCGCGTGACGGCCGCGGGCAAATCGACGAAGAAGATCTCGTCGAAACGCCCCTTGCGAATCAGCTCCGGCGGCAATGCGCTGATGTCGTTGGCGGTGGCAACGACGAACACGCGGCTGCTCTTCTCCGCGAGCCAGGTGAGGAACGCTCCCAGTACGCGCCGCGTGGCCCCGCCGTCGGAATCGCCGGCAGCGAATCCTTTCTCGATCTCGTCGATCCACAGCACGCACGGCGCCAGTACGTCGGCGGATGCCAGCGACTCGCGCAGGTTGCGCTCGGACTCACCCACATACTTGTCGAACAGCGCCGCGCAATCGAGCCGCAGCAGCGGTATGCTGAGGATGCCGGCGCTGGCGCGCGCGGCCAGGCTCTTGCCACAGCCCTGCACGCCGATGAGCAGTACCCCGCGGGGCGGATCGAGCTCCGGCGCCGAGCCGTCGAACGCGGCACAGCGCTTCTGCAGCCAGGCCTTGAAAGTGGCGAGCCCGCCGACGTCGCTGAGTTGCGCGGTGTCGTGCTCGTAGCGCAGCACGCCGCCGTGGTTGAGCAGCTCGTACTTGGCGCGCATCACCGCCGGCACGTCGGAGGCCTGGATCGCGCCATGGTCAAAGATGGCGCTGCGCGCCAGGCGCTGAGTGTCCGCCGCCGACAGCCCGCTCATGTTCTCGACCAGCAGCTCGAGTGCCCGCGCATCGATCTTCACCGGCTGCCGTGGGTTGGCCCGCATCCATTCGCGCGCCACCTCCTCGACCAGCGCGCGCCGCTCGTTGCGGTCGGGCAGTGCCAGCACCAGGCGCGCGCTCAGCGACTCGAGCTCGTGCGGGAGCTCGGTCGCGTAGCTGATGAGCACCAGCGTGCGGGCACAGGCGCCGTAGTCCTGGGCGATGTCCTTCAGCAGCCGCACGATGGTCGGATCGTGCAGGTAGGGATGAAAGTCCAGCAGCGCGTAAACGCCGGCCAGTGTGGTGGCGCGGATGTGCCGCAGGATCTCCACCGGCTCGCTGACGGTGCGCTGCGGCGGACCGAGCTCGATGTCGAGCCGCTTCAGCCCATCGGTCACGGTCCAGCGAAACAGCGGCAGGCCGCGGCCGGCGCCCTCCCCCGCGCGCGTGCCCTCGACCACCCGTGCCGACGCGGGAAGCGGCGGGGCCATCTGCGCACAGCCGCGCACCAGACCCTTGAGAACCTGGGCCTCATCGCGCGAGTCGATGACAATGATGGGTACGCGGGAGCGCAGCAGCACTCCCAGGTCGTTGGCTTGCATGCTGTCTCTAGGGAGGCACGAGCCAGGGAGGCACGAGCTGCCCGATCTCATCAGCATCGCGCCCTTCGCTGCGTAGCGCCGCCGCGACCTCCGCCCGGTCGGCGGCGGAGCGATTCTGACTGCCCTTGAACTTGCCGACCACGCGCGTGACCGTGATCTCGAAACCGACGATGGCGGCGAGCATCGACTCGAGGTAGTCGGCCGGCGCATCGCTCACCCGCCAGCGCTCGGCGCGCCCCTCCTCATAAGTATCGGTGAGCTGGGTGACCAGCGCGCGCAGCCACGAGGCGTCCTGAATGAAACGAATGCTGCCGCCGATGTGCACCGCGGAGTAATTCCAGGTCGGCACCACCTTGCCGTGCTCGCGGTGGCTCGGATACCAGGCGGGCGATACGTAGGCGTCGGGCCCGGTGAAGATGGCGAGCACCGGCGCCCCGGCCGCGAGCTCGCGCCACAGCGTGTTGGCGCGGGCGATATGCCCGCGCAGCACGCCGCTGTCCGCGCCCGTCAGCTGTGAGCGCAGCGGCAGGTGATGGGCCGTCAGGCCCTGCGATGTGGTGGCGACGAGGGTCGCCAGCGGATGCTGCGCGAGGAATCGCTGCAGCACCTCGAGGCGATCCTCGCGAAAATGCTCCGGAACGTACAGGCAACACCCCCGAAACGCGCTGGCGGGAGAATGCGCTGCGGCACTTCCCGGCGCAACAATCGCGCCGGCCGCGGCCCGCCGCGCCCTTCCGCCGGCGCGACACTCCCGGGGCATTAGGGCGTATTCTATGGCGGGCAGCGCGGGCGAGGCGTGCGCGCGGCGACGGCAATGTCGCGAGGGGCAACGACGTGAGCAGCGAGACTTATTTCCGGGCGGACATCAGCGGCCAGCGCCCCTACGATCCCATGAAGGAGCCGCGCTTCACCGAGATCGCGACCTTCATGCGTGCGCCGCTGGCGAGCTCACTGGAGAACGTCGACATCGGGCTGATCGGCGTGCCCACCGACCTCGGCGTGACCAACCGCCCCGGCGCCCGGCACGGTCCGCGCGAGATCCGCAACGCGTCCAGCCTGATGCGCGGCTTCAACCTCGGCCTCGGCGTCAATCCCTACGAGCTGTGTCGCATCGCGGATCTGGGGGACGTGCGGCTGTCGCACCGCTACGACCTGGATAAGCAGAACCAGGACATCGAGGCGTTCTATCGTCAGGTCAAGGCCGCCGGCGTGCTGCCGGTGAGCGCCGGCGGCGATCATTCGATCACTTACCCGATATTCCGTGCCATCGGCGCCGAGCGGCCGGTCGGCATGGTGCACATCGATGCGCATACCGATACCTGGGGCGAGTTCTTCGGTTCGAAGTTTCATCACGGCGCGCCGTTTCGCCTGGCGGTGGAGGCGGGGGTGCTCGACCCCAAGCGCACCATCCAGATCGGCATCCGCGGCGGACAGAACTTCCTCGACGGCATCGAGTTCTCGCGCTCGCACGGCATGCGCGTGGTATTCATCGAGGAATTCGCCGAGCTCGGCGTTGAGCGGGTCATCGGCCTCGCCCGCGAGGTGGCGGGTGATGGCCCGACCTATCTCTCTTTCGACGTCGATGGGCTCGACCCGGTCTACGCCCCGGGCACCGGCACGCCCGAGGTGGGAGGCATCACCACGCTCGAGGCCCAGCGCCTGCTGCGCGGCCTGCGCGGCCTCAACCTGATCGGCGGCGACGTGGTGGAGGTCGCACCCCCGTACGATCAGACCGGCAACACCGCACTAGTCGGCGCGACCCTGATGTTCGAGATCCTGTGCCTGATCGCCGACCGGCACTTCGGCGCGGGCGCCGGGAAACGGCCGGCGAGCGTCGCGCCGCGGAGCCGCTGAATGAACGCCTCGCCGGATGCCGCCTGGTCGCAGGCCGAAGCGCGCAAGCAGGCACGCATCGATCTGGCCGCGTGCCATCGGCTCGCCGCGCACTTCGGCTTCAACGAGGGCATCGACAATCACCTGACGATGCTCGTACCCGGCTGCAACGATCGCTTCTACCTCGCCCCCTTCGGCCTGCTGTGGTCGGAGGTGAAAGCGAGCGATCTGCTGGAGCTCGACTTCCACGGCAGGATCGTAGCCGGTCGCGGCCTGGTCGAGGACACTGCGCTCTATATTCATCTCTCGGTCCATCGTCTGGCGCCGCACGCGCGCTGCGTGCTGCATACCCACATGCCGTACGCCAGCGCGCTCGGCATGCTCGCTGATCCGCAGTTGGCGATGGCCTCGCAGAATGCCCTGGGCTTCAGCGGCGACATCGCTTATGCGGACTACCACGGGCTGGCGTTCGACTACACTGAGGGCGAGCGCCTCGCGCGCGCGCTCGGCGACAAGTCGGTGCTGATGCTGCGCAACCACGGGGTGCTGGTGGTGGCGGCGTCCGCGGCGCACGCCTTCGAGCGGCTTTACTTCCTCGAGCGCGCCTGCCAGGCGCAGGTGCTGGCGCTGTCCACCGGGCGGCCGCTGCACATCCTGCCCGAGCCGATAGTGGCGGCGACGCGCGCGCAGTTTCGCTCCGGCGACAAGGTCGGGGGCGAGGATCGCACCGAGCTGCACTTCGCGGCTCTCAAGCGGATGCTGGACCGCAGCGCATCGGATTACGCGAGTTGAGGCCGGCGGCCACAGCGGCGCCGCCCGTGGGCGCCAGCTCCTGGCCGATCGTCCTGCTGCTGGCGGCGGCGCTGTTCATCAACTACGTCGACCGCGGCGCCGTCCCGACCGCCGCGCCCCTGATCCAGGACGATCTGGGCTTCTCCCCGCAGCAACTCGGGCTGCTGTTTTCGGCGTTCTTCTGGTCGTACGCGCTGCTGCAGCTGCCGGTCGGCTGGCTCGCCGAGCGCATCGGCGCGCAACGCGTGCTGGCGTGCGGCCTGGCGATCTGGGCGTGCGCCACGATGCTGGTGGGCGTCGCGAACTCCTTCGCCGCGCTGTTCGCGCTGCGCATCCTGCTCGGCATCGGCGAGAGCGCGGGCTTCCCCTGCGTCTCGAAACTGCTCGCCCAGGCGGTGCCGGTGAAAAGCCTCGGCGGGGCCAATGGCATCGTCGCCTTTGCCTACATGCTCGGTCCGGCGGTGGGGTCGTACTGCGGCGGCCTGCTGATGGTGCACTTCGGCTGGCGCGCGGCGTTCTGGGTCTTCGGCGGGCTGTCGCTGCTGTGGCTGCTGCCCTGGTCGCGGGTGCGGCTGCCGCCAGGGGCGGCGCCGGCGGGCGCTGCGCACGGTCCGACGCTGCCGACGCTGCTGCGGCAGCGATCGCTATGGGGAACGAGCCTCGGACTCTTCTCGACCAACTACGCCTTCTATTTCATGCTGACCTGGCTGCCGTACATCGTCATGCGCGACCGCGGCTTCTCGACCGCAGCCATGGCCGCGCTCACCGGCAGCGCCTACGTGGTGAACGCGCTGAGTGCGCTCGTCGCCGGCTGGGCCACCGATCGCGCGGTGCGAGCTGGGCACGCGAACATCGCCTACAAGAGCGTCATGGCGACGGCACACGCCGGCACCGTAGCCTGCATGCTGTGCATCGCGCTCGCGCCGCCGCCGTGGGCGCTCGGCGCCATCTTCGTCTATCAGGTCCTCACCGGGATGTCCTCACCCGGTGCCTTTGCAATGTCGCAGATCCTTGCCGGCCCGAGCGCGTCCGCGCGCTGGGTCGGGATCCAGAATGGCATCGGCAACCTCGCCGGCGTGATTGCCCCCGCGCTCACCGGGTGGCTGATCGGGGAGACGCATCACTCCACGGCGGCGTTCGTGGTTGCCGCCTTCGTGAGCCTGTTCGGTCTCGTCGGCTGGGTGTGGATGGTGCCGCGGCTCGCACCGCTCCCCTGGCCTGCGGCCGGCGCGGCGCGTACGCCCGAACCGGCGGCGTCGCTGCTGCTCTGACCCCACTGCGCTCGGGCCGACCCGCGTGGCATCGGGGCCGCGCGTGAGCTATGTTGACACACGCACGGCGAGAAGCACGCGCCGCGGCGGGGCGGTAGTGGAAGGACGCGGCTGTTGAGCGAGCAATCAGAAGCGTTGGGCTCGGTGGAAGTGGCCCTGGGCCATGCCGCGCGCCTCCTGCCGGTCAAACCGGCACTCGCGGCCGAGCAGGCGACGGAAATTCTGCGGGTGGCGCCGGACTATCCGCCGGCGCTGCTGCTGCTGGCGGTTGCGCGGCGCTCCTGCGGCGAGGTCGAGATTGCCCTGGAGGGACTACGGCAGCTGTGCGCGCGGCAGCCGCGCTGGGCCGCAGCCCACTACGAGCTCGGCATTACGCTGGGGGCCGCCGGACAGGGCGAGGCCGCGCTGGCGGCGCTGCGCCGGGCGGTCGAGCTCAAACCCGACCTGGCCGACGCGTGGCTTGCGCTCGCGGACCATCTCATCGCGATCGGCGACACCGCGGGAGCGGACACAGCCTACGCGCGCCACATCAAGGCGGCCACGCGCGACCCGCGGCTGCTTACCGCCGCGGCGGCGCTGGTCGAGAACCGCATCCCGGAGGCCGAGGCGGTGCTGCGCGCGCATCTCAAGCGCCACCCGACCGACGTGGCGGCACTGCGGATGCTCGCCGAAGTTGCGGCGCGCCTGCGCCGCTACGCCGACGCGCAGTTGCTGCTCGAGCGCTGCCTGGAGCTCGCCCCGAGCTTCGATGCTGCCCGCCACAATTACGCCACCGTGCTCAATCGCCAGGGCAAGGCCGCAGCGGCGCTGCCGCACGTCGAGCAGCTCGTCGCCCGCGAGCCGCGCAACCCCGGTTACCGCAACCTCAAGGCCGCGGTGCTCGCGAACGTCGGCGACTACGCCGGTTCCGCCGCAATCTATGCCGCCGTGCTCCAGCAGTTCCCGCAGCAACCGAAGGTGTGGATGAGCTACGGCCACTCGCTCAAGACCTCCGGGCGCGTGCCGGACGCCATCGCCGCGTACCGTCGCGCCATCGGTAGCGAGCCGAAGCTTGGCGAGGCCTGGTGGAGCCTGGCGAATCTCAAGACCTTCCGCTTCGCCTCGGCCGACGTGCGCGCCCTGCGCGCAGCGCTTGCCCGCAGCGATCTCTCGGACGAGGACCGGCTGCACTTCGAGTTCTCCCTCGGCAAGGCGCTCGAGGACGAGGCAGCCTACGAGGAATCGTTCACCCACTACGCCGCCGGCAATGCGCTGCGGCGGCGCCTCCACCCCTACAGCGCGGCGGCGAATGCGGATTACGTGCGCCGCTCCACGGAGCTCTTCACCCGGGAGTTCTTCGCCGCGCATGCGGACTCGGGCCTGCCGGCACGGGACCCGATCTTCATCGTCGGGCTGCCACGCGCCGGCTCGACATTGCTCGAGCAGATCCTGGCGAGCCACTCCCTCGTGGAAGGCACCATGGAGCTGCCCGACATCCCGCAGATCGCGCGCGAGCTCGCCAGCCGCGGCAGCCGCGACGACGAGAGCGGCGGCTTCATGAGCGCGGTGGCGGCGCTCACCGCTGCCGAGCTGCGCGCGCTCGCCGAGCGCTACCTCGGGGGCACCCGCATCTTCCGCAAGCGGAACACGCCCTATTTCATCGACAAGATGCCCAACAACTGCCTCTATGTCGGCCTCATTCATCTGCTGCTGCCGAACGCCGCCATCATCGACGCCCGGCGGCATCCGCTCGGCTGCTGCTTCTCCTGCTTCAAGCAGCAGTTCGCCCGGGGCCAGAACTTCACCTACGACCTCACCGATCTGGGCCGCTATTACCGCGACTACGTCGAGCTGATGCACCACTTTGATGCAGTGCTGCCGCGCCGCGTTTACCGCGTGCACTATGAAAGCATGGTCGCCGACACCGAGGCGGAAGTGCGGCGGCTGCTTGCCGCTTGCGGCCTGCCCTTCGAAGAGCGCTGCCTCAGGTTCTACGAAAACGAGCGGGCGGTGCGCACCGCAAGCTCCGAGCAGGTGCGCCAGCCGATTTTCCGCGAGGCGCTTGAACAATGGCGACATTACGAGCCGTGGCTGGAGCCGCTGAAGAGCGCCCTCGGAACGGCGCTAGCCGCTTATGCGGACGTGCCGCAGGAGATATGATCCTGTAATAATGGGTCACGGCCCGACAAGACCGTGACTTTATAAGCGCGCTGCAGACTCACTATCAGGGGGTGAACCATGTCGCGTAGCGGACGACGCAAGTTAGTGAGCGAGGCGGTACGCCGCGCCCTCATCCGCACGAGTATTCCGGTGATGCTGGCAACGGTGCCGGCCGCGTACGCGCAGGAGGCCGGCACCGCCGCCGGCGCTGCGGCCGGCGGCGGCGGTCTCCAGGAAGTGGTGGTCACCGCGGAGAAGCGCACCGAGAACCTGCAGGACGTTCCGGTGAGCATCCAGACTCTCACCACCGAGAAGCTCGAGCAGCTCAATATCGTCGACATCGACGACTACGTGAAATACCTCTCCGGCGTCACCACCGTGAAGGGGCTCGGCCAGGGCGGCACCGGCGTCGGGACGACGCACGTGTACATGCGCGGCGTGGTCAGCGGGCAGGATGGCAACCACTCGGCCTCGCAGCCGACCGTCGGCACCTATCTGGACGAGCAACCGGTGACGACCATCGACGGCACGCCCGATATCCATGTCTACGATATCGCGCGCATCGAGGTGCTGGAGGGACCGCAGGGCACCCTCTACGGCGCGAGCTCGGAAGCGGGCACCATCCGCATCATCACCAACAAGCCGGATCCGACCAAGTTCTCGGCCTCCTACGACGTCAACGGTAACTCGGTGGCTCACGGGGGGCTCGGCTGGACGGCCGAGGGCTATGTGAACATTCCCCTCTCACCGATGGCAGCCGTGCGCCTGGTCGCCTGGGACGAGCACGACGCCGGCTATATCCACGACGTCGCCGGCACCAATGCGAGCGCCGGCATCATCGACGGTGTGCGCACCTTCCCGGTGGGCACCGGATGTCCTTGTACGGTTTCCACGGGTTTCGGGCCCGTTCCCGGCACGTCGATCAGCAATGTCGGTGAGACCAACAGCCAGTACAACACGGCCGAGACCAAGGGCGGGCGCGCCGCGCTGCGCGTGAACCTCGGCGACAACTGGTCGATCACGCCGCAGTTCATGGGACAGGAAATCGATTCCAACGGCTTCTTCGGCTACGACCCCGCGATGGGCGATCTCAATGTCGCGCGCTTCGGAGCGCCCGACAGCTACCGCGATTCCTGGACTCAGACCTCGCTTACGGTCGAGGGCAAGGTCAGCAACTTCGACATCACCTACGCCGGCGGCTGGTTCGTCCGCAACGAGCACACGCTCTCGGACTACAGCGACTACTCCTACTTTTACGACAAGTACTTCGCCTCCGGCTGCAACTGGGTCAACGAGACGGGATACAAGTATCTGCAGGCGCACCCGGGAGCGCAGGCAGCTTGCGACCTCTCACCCAGCCCCGGCACCGCTTATCCGGCGGGCGACTACACGGAACCCCAGGAGTACGTGATCACCAACGGTCACTACACCAAGTGGTCCAACGAGCTGCGGGTCAGCACTCCTCAGGACCTGGCGCTCAAGGCACTCGTGGGCGTGTTTGCGCAGCGCCAGGTTCACGAGATCTGGGAGCAGTACACCATACCCGGCGCGGGCGGTAACCCCTATACCCTCAATCCCCAGGGCCTGGCACCGAGTCTCACCATTCCAGGCGTCCCGGGCAATACGATCTGGCTCACCGACGAGGAACGCGTCGATCGCGACGAAGCGGCGTTCGGCCAGGTGACCTGGGACCTCAGCTCCGCCTGGCAGCTGGTCGGCGGCATCCGCTTCTACCAGTACAAGAACTCGCTGGAGGGATTCTACGGTTACTCCGGCGCCTATCAGGACCAGACTTTCTTCTTTCCCGGCCAGAACATCTGCATTCCCGGCGATCGGGCGCCGTTCCACGGCGCGCCGTGCACGGATCTCAACCAGACGGTCTCAGACAACGGCCGAACCTATCGCGGCACCCTCACGTACAAGTTCGACCGCAACCGGCTCATGTACTTCACCTACTCCACCGGCTTCCGGCCGGGCGGCGTCAACCGCGTCTTTGACCCCGCGATCAAAGCGATCTTCCCGCCCTATAAGGCGGACTTCCTCACCAACTGGGAGCTCGGCTGGAAGACCCAGTGGGACGATAACAAGGTGCGTTGGAACGGCGCGTTGTTCCTCGAGAACTGGGACAACTTTCAGTTCCTGTACCTCGGGCCCAACAGCGTCACGGTCGTACAGAATGCAGCATCGGCGCAGATCCGGGGTGTCGAGACCGAGCTCGAATGGCGAGCCACCGGCGGGCTGCTGCTGTCCGCGGGAGCCACCTATCTGCACGCGGTGACCACGGCGAACTACTGCGGCCCGCAGGCGACGATTCCGGGTACCACGGACCTGTCGACCAACTGTCCCAACCAGGTGAATGGCTATCGCCCGACCGCTGCCAGCGGCTTCTCGGAGGACAGCGTCATTGCCCCGCCCGGGCCCGAGGCGCCGGAGGGCACCTCGCTGCCGGTCGCACCGAAGTTCAAGGGCAACCTCGTAGCGCGCTACACCTTCGGGCTCGCCGATTGGGACGGGCATGTGCAGGCCGGCTACGTGTATCAGTCGAGCAGCGAGCCGCTGTTACGCCTGGTCGATCAGCAGGACCTGGGCAAGCTGCCCTCCTACGGGCTGGTCGACCTTTCGACCGGTGCGGTGCGCAACGGCCTGTCGCTCGAGCTGGTGGTGACCAACGTGTTCGACATCCGCGGACAGCTCACGCGGTTTGTCGAGTGCGCCACCACCAGCTGCACGCAGCCGTACGTGATCCCCACCCAGCCGCGCACGATCTTCCTGAAATTCGGCCAGAGGTTCTGACGCTCCGCCATAGCTCGCTAGCGGCGCTTCGGTCATGCCACTCCGGCATGACCGGAGCCCAACGGGCGCGTGGCCTGCACGTCGCGGCGGGCCGCGTCAGAACTTGCGCGACATGTACAGGGCAAGCCCGGTGATGTTGTAGAACGCCTCGCTACGGTACCCGCCCTGGATGTCGCTCGGCAGCGAGCGCTCGCGTGCCAGCTCCACGCCGTAGCGGTAGTCGAGATTCAGATCCCACCCGGGAAGCAGGTTGCGCCACTGCGCCCCCGCACCCAGCCACCAGCCGTAGGCCGGCGTGCCGAGCGCATAGCGCGCCGCGCCGACGACGGCCCCGCCCGCCAGCGGTCCGCTGAAGCGGTAGCGGTAGTCCAGTGCCCGCACCGCCAACAGCCCGTGACCGCGGATATCGTCCGCCTCGATACGCACCCCCAGGTCCTGGTGCTCGGATACCTCGCGGCGCGCGCCGAATCCGAGGTGCGGTCCGACGGTGAGTCCGGTGTCGTAGCGCGGCGTGATCGCCGTCAGATCCACCAGCGAGCGGCTCTCCTGCGCACCGACGTCAACGAACAGCTCGCTGCCGTCGGCGCGCTCACCGGCATAGGCATCGTCGGCGGACTCGGGGTAGGCCGTGCGCAGCGCGTCCCCGTAGCGCAGGAACGCAGCCAGCCGCGTGTAGCGATCGCCGAAGACATCGCGCCCGGCATCGACTTCGGCGCCAACCGCGAACTCCCGCCAGGGATGCGAGTAGCTCAACGAGGCCATGAGCTCGTGATGATACGGATACACCTCGCCGGCATAGAGGTTGTTGACCAGCGTGCGGATCTGCGTTTCGAAGCGACCGCCGAACGGCGGCTCCCACCCGAGCCGCAGCATGTTGCTCTGGCCCCCGGGCGAGTCGCCGAACACCCGCTGATCGCCGAACCAGTTGCCGATGGCGGCACCGTAGTTGGTGATGCCCTGGAGATAGCCGACCTGCACGCTGCTCGCCGGGTGCACGTACCAGGTCTTCTCCCAGTCGCAGATCTCGTAGGTGACGTCGAGCGGCCCGAGGCGCGGCAGATGCAGCCCGCCGCACAGCGCCGGCTTGCCGAACAGATACGCGTGACCGCGCGAAGTGTCGTTCGCCGCATATTCGAAGTACACCGCGAACGGCACCGGGCCCGGAAAGATGAAGCGGCTCGTCACTGAGCCTTCCTGCTTGCCAACGTTCGCGGTGCCGTTGCCAAAACCGGTGCTCTGCGCCTGTCCCGGATTGAGCAGTGCCTTGAGGATCTCGCTCGCCGACTGGCCCCCCGCGGCGCCGCCGCCGAAAATCAGCACCCGGTTCGCCGCCAGCGACCAGCCGCTCACCGGTTCGATACCGAGGTGCAGACCGCCAAACTTCGGATTGCCGCGGGTGAAGGTGCCGTTGATGAGCTCGATCTGGTCGGTTTCCGACATGCGCCCCACGAACATCTCGTACTGCAGCCCGAGCCCGGTCAGCGGCTGGTAGTTCGACAGCGTGATCGAAGGCATCGTCGGCGCTTCGGTGCTGATCAGCATCGAGCTGTCGGTCATCGGCGACCACCAGTGCTCGCGATAGCCGAGATCGAGCTGCGCCCAGTCGAAGCCGAGACTCAGCATCGAGCCGGTAGGCGCCGTATGACCCTCGTAGACCACACCGCCCACGCTCACCAGCATGTAGTCGCTCGGCTGCAGGTAGGCCATGGCAGCCGCCTGGTAGTGACTGTCCTCGGTCTCGCCATGCTGGTTGGGCATGATCGTGTTGCTCGAGCCGTGGGCGATTGAGCCCTCGAGGCTGGCAAAACCGATCCCTTCGTCGTGCATGTAGTGACTGAGGAACTTGCGCACGTGCTCGCACAGGACGCGATCGACCTTACAGGCCCGCGGCAGAGCGTCGATCACTGTCGCGGCGGGGATCGGTCGCGTCATGACGGGTTTGTCGGCGAGGATCAGGACCCGTTCGACCTGCCGCTCCACCTCCGGATCCAGGTTGAGCGGCAGATAGGGCGTGACCCCACGCGCCAGAGCCGTCTGCGACAGCAGCAGCCATACGGTTCCCGGAAGAGCGAACGCGATTTTTCTGCTCATTCATCCCCTTCATCGTTCGCAAGCGCATCGCGCATCGCGTCTTCGGGCGCCGAAGCTTTCGCAGCCGCGAAATGGTAGCGGATTGTGCCGTGCGCTGCCCGGTTTCAGCGGCCGCGCTCAGCAGCAGACGCCGCGCAAAAAAACGCTTGCACTCTTCACCCGAGTCTTATTGCTGCGGCGGGCTCGACTGCGGATTGTTTCCCGGTGTCGGCTCCGTGCCCGGCGTGGTCGGCGTATCCCCCGGCGCCGGCGGCGGCGGGGTGCCCGGAGGCTCCATGGTTCCCGGGTTGGTGCCGCTGCCGTTCGCGGGGTTGCCGTTATAGGACGGATTGCCCGGATCGGGAGTGGTGCCGGGGCTCGCGGGTTGCGTCATGCCGGGGGCTGCACCCGGGGAGGCACCGGCGCCGCCGGCAGCCACAAAAAATGTCTCGCCCGCCTCAAGGTCCTGTCGGAAGTCGCTCACAGCGACGGCGACACGCCTTACTGTCGCGGCCGCACGGCAACGCCGCGGCGCGCGCCGACCCTCAGGCGGCGCCGGCGCGCCGCGGAGCGCGCCCAAGCGCGTGGAAGCGTCCGGTGGCCGAGAGCTCCTCGCGCGCCGCCCGCGCGTTCCACAGCGCACCGCGCCGTGCGACGAACGAGCTCGACGACAACTCCGCGAGCGAGCCGGCTTTGGCGAACAGGAAACCCTGTCCGGCCACGCAGCCGAGCGCCAGCAACGCAGCCACCTGCGGCTGGTGCTCGATACCTTCGGCGACCGTATCGAGACCGAGGGTCTCGCCGAGCGTGATCACCGCACGCGCCAGCTCCGGACCGTTCTCGCTGTTGGTGAGGCTGCTGACGAATGAGCGATCGATCTTGAGGATGTCGATCGGGAAGCGGTGCAGATAGGACAGCGACGAATAGCCGGTACCGAAATCATCGATCGCCAGCCGCACACCTAGCGCCTTGAGCCGGTGGAAGCGCTGCAGGTTGGCGTCGGTGTTGTACATGGTGGTGCTTTCGGTCAGCTCGATCACCAGGTTGCCCGGCTCGAGCGCGGACTCCTCCAGCGCCTCGGCGACGTCCTGCACCAGCTCGCCGTGCTGCAGGTGGCGGCCGGAAATGTTGACCGCCAGCCGCAGTCCCGCACCGCCGGCGATCGACTTGCGCCAGGCGCAGAAGTCGCGGCACGCCTGCCGCAGCACCCAGCGGCCGAGCTTGACGATCTGCCCGCATTCCTCCGCCACGTGGATGAAGCGTGCCGGCATCAGCACGCCGGCTTCGGGATGACGCCAGCGCACCAGCGCCTCGACGCCCAGCAGGCTCTCGGTGCCCAGATCGACGATCGGCTGATACTCGAGAAAGAATTCCTCATGCGCCAGTGCACGTCCGATGTCCGCCTCGAGCCGCAGCCGCTCCTGCACCGTGTCCTGCATCTGCGGCTGGAAGGTCACGTGGCGGTTCTTGCCGGCGGCCTTGGCGTGATACATCGCGATATCGGCGTTGCTGAGGAGCGTCTCGGCGCCGCCCTCCGCCGCCGAGAAGGCGACGCCGATGCTGGCAGCAACGCGCACCTCCATGCCATCGAGCGAGTACGGCAGATCCAGCGCGTCATTCAGCGCATCGGCGAGCCGCTCCACCTCCGCGCGCGTGGCTATGCCTTCGACCAGCACGGCGAATTCGTCGCCACCGAGACGCGCGACGGTGTCCGAGGAGCGGGTGGTCTTGACGATACGCTGCGCTACCGCCTGCAGCAGCCGGTCGCCGGCATCGTGCCCGAGCGAGTCGTTGATGTTCTTGAAGTTGTCCAGGTCGAGGAACATGACCGCCACCGAGCCCTGCCCGCGCTGCGCGAGCGTCAGTGCGTGCTGCACCCGGTCACGGAACAGGTTGCGGTTGGCGAGCAGCGTGAGCGGATCGTGAAAGGCCATCTGCCGCAGCTGCTCTTCGAGCGCCTTGCGTTCGCTGATGTCGCGGAAATTCAGTGCCAGGCCCTGTACCGCCGGGTCCTTCATGAGGTTGCTGCCGACGCTCTCGATCACGCAGCGCTTCTGCGCGCGCTCGATGCGCAGCTCCACCGGCCCGACGGTGCCGGTGGAAGCCGCCATCACTTCGGCGAGGAAGGTGCGCAGCTTCTCGCTGTCCTCCCCCGCCCACAGCTCGGGCAGGCTCTGGCCGCTGATCTGCTCGGGCTTGAGCCCCAGGGTCCGCTCGGTGGCCGGTGAAGCGAAGCGCACCATGCCCTGGGCGTCCACGATCATGATCACGTCCGAGGCGTTGGCGATCAGCGAGGCGTAGCGCTCCTCGACCAGGCGTGCGGCGCGCCGCTCACGCAGCAGCGCATCCCAGCGCAGCACCACTGCCTGGCGCACCATGAGCAGCAGCGTCAACCCGAACACCACCACGGTCATCTGCGCAGCGGGGCCACCGATGTCGCCGCGGCTGAAATAGGCGAGCACCAGCAGCGCCGCCAGCATGGAGGCGTAGGGCAGCGAGCGCTCGAGCGCATCGGAGGCCTTGGAGCTGGTCGGCGCCAGATCGTGGCTGCGCATCTGCGCACGTCCCGCGGCCGACAACGGCACGTAGCAGCACAGGTAGAGGACGTCCTGGAACTGCCCAGGCAGGTAGTAGCCGCGCACCTTGGCGAGCGACCAGAGGATGTCGCCGAGGAACATGGCGGCAAAGCCCGCCAGCAGCAACAGCGGCACGCGCCGCCCGCCGGCATTGCCAACGCCGGTGAGCACCAGCACGCCGAAGATCAGCAGCAGCACGCAGTCGAGACCCAGGTAACCGACGCTCAGCGCTTCCTTGAGGAATTCGAGCTGCGCGTGCGCGGCTGCCGGACCGATGACCAGGAACCAGAAGAACGCGCCGAAACCCACCACGAAGATCGTGGCGTCGAGCGACAGCTGCATCCACGGCACGCGCACCTGTGCCGCGCGTATCAGCAGCAGCGCCGCCATGGTCAGCACCGGGTAGAAGACGCAATAGAAGATGTCGGCCGGCCCGGGGAACGGGTCGTAGCCCCGCAGCCACGAGCTCACTCCGATGACCACGCCGACGAAGTACAGGCTGAGCGCGACAGTGAGCAGCGTCCAGGCAAGACGCGGCGCGCCGCGTGGGGTGCGCCGCGCGGTGGCAGCGAGAATGATGGCGCACGCCAGCGTCGCCGGTACGTCCGACACCAGTGCGACGTAATGGGTCACCTGCGGGCCGCCGAAGCCGGCCAGCATCCACACCGTGCCGGTGACGACATACGCCACCAGGCCGATGTAGAGCACGTCCACCCAGCGCGGTGTCGCTGCCACCGGCAGCGACGTCACGGAGTCTACGATTGCGTCCACATCGGGCATTTTTTTGCGAGTTCGCGGGCCAGGACCAGCCGCGAATCTGAGGCTAAACCGCCACGCCCGCTAGACAAAAAATGCCCGGGCGTGACGCAGTTCTCTCCGGCACTTTAAGGAGTGCCAAATTCCTTCACATTCAAGGCTTACCGCGCCGCCAGTCGTTGTCTGACGGCCGCGGCTCTTATGCCGCGCAACGAGCCGTTATAGAGTCGGTTACGCATGCTTACAGCGGCGGGCGGGGTCAAGTGTCTAAGGTCCGGAACCGCGTAACGCCGGCAGCGGAGCAAACACCGTGCGCATGGTCTTGATCCTGGTGGCGATCGGCGCCGCGCTGGCCACTGGCTGCAACTCCAGCATGGACAGCGGCTCGGGGAGCGGCACCACCACCAACGCCTCGGCCACCGGCCTGTGGAGCGGCATGGATTCGACCAGCGGGCTCGGTTTGACCGCGCTCATCAATGCGGCGGGCCAGGCGGTGTTCATCCGCAGCGACGGCGTGCAGTTCTTCGGCACGGTGCAGGTCTCCGGCAACACGCTCGCCGTGACGGTGGACGGCTACAGCGACTTTCCCCAGGCCTTCAGTGACGGCTCGACCTCGGGGCTCGGCACGGTGGATGGCACCGTCACCACCGGCGCTTCCATAACCGCCACCCTCAGCTTCACCACCACCGCCAACACCGCGATAACCGGCAGCTGGTCGTTGACCTTCGAGACGCTCGCCAACGAGAGCTCCTCGACCAGCACCGTGAGCGGCAACTACACCGATAATGTCACCGGCAGCGTGCTCGCCATTTCCAGCAGCGGCGTGATGAGCAGCCAGAACGCCAACAACGGCTGCGTGCTGAACGGCTCCATATCGACCGCTGACAGCAGCCACGACGTCTACGAGGTGAGCTACACCTATGGCAATTGCACCAGCACCTATGCGGTGCTGAACGGGGTGCAGTTCACCGGACTGGCGACGCTCAATCCGAACAGCTCGCCGGCGCAGCTCACCATGGCCGCCAGCGGTGCCGCAACGGGCGGCGCCAAGTACGCCATTGAGTCGACGCTGACCGCCGGCTAATGTTGGTTCCTCGACTCAGCCACCAGCGCGGATAGCCCCATGCCTCACCCCTCCCAGGCGCGCCGCCGCGCATTCCTGCGCGGCGCTCTCGCCCTCGCCGTTGCCCCGTGGATCGCCTCGCCGCGGCCACCGCTCGCCGCCCCGGGCGCGGACGCCACGGCGCCGCTGCCGCCCATTCTCAAGCCGATACCCTCGAGCGGCGAGCGGCTGCCGGCTGTCGGCCTGGGCACCGCCGGGTTCCGTGCCAATCTCGCCGAGGATATCCGCGCCGAGATCCGCCGCATGAGCGAGCTCGGCGGCTCGGTGATCGACACGGCCGCCGCCTACGGCGACAGCGAGGCGCTCATCGGCCAGGCGCTCGCCGCCACCGGGCTGCGCGAGCGCATATTCCTCGCGACCAAGCTGGTCGCCGACGACGGTCCCGACAGCTTCGCGCGCTCGCTGCAGCGCCTGCAGACGCAGCGCATCGACCTGCTGCAGGTTCACAATCTCAATGGCGTCGCCGCGATCCTGCCCAGGATGCAGGAGTGGAAGAAGGCCGGCAGGATCCGCTACCTCGGCGTGACCACCTCGCGCGCGAGCCAGCACGCGGAGCTGCTCGGCGTCATGCGCGACTTCCCGCTCGACTTCATCCAGGTCGACTATTCGCTCGGCAACCGCGCGGCCGCGCAGGACGTCCTGCCGTTGGCGCTCGAGCGCCGACTGGCGGTGCTGGTGAACCTGCCCTTTGGCCGCTCCTCGCTGTTCCGGCAGGTCGGCGAGCGCCCGCTACCGCCGTGGGCGGCGGACATCGACGTGGCGAGCTGGGGTCAGTATTTCCTCAAGTACGTCATCTCGCACCCCGCCGTCACCTGCGCGATCCCCGGCTCGACCAGGGTCGAGCACCTGCAAGACAACCAGGGAGCCGGCCGTGGCCGGCTCCCCGATGCCGCGACGCGCCGCCGCATGGAAGAGTACTGGGACAACAAGACCTGAGCTGCACACACGAGCCCTGCGCGGCAGCGCCTTCACAGCGAGCGCAGGAAGTTCACCAGGTTCTGCTGCTCGGCCTCGCTCAGCGACTGGAAGTTCTCCACGATCTGGTTGGCTTCGCTGCCGCTGCCGGCATGCGCGAGAATCGCCTCGATGAGGTTGCTGGTGCGGCCGTCGTGCAGGAAGAACACCCGCTGTCCCACGCCCCACAGCGGCGCGGTACGGAACTCGTCCGGGCCAGCCTGTCCCTGGGTGATGCCGTCGGCGAGCCGCGCACCCATGTGATGGACCAGCAGATCCGAGAACAGGTTCACCACCTGGTTCGACAGCGCGACGCTCGGTGAGAGGTACGAGCCGCTCGCGATCGTCGCCGTGCGCATCGCAGGGGTGTGACACAGCGCGCAGCCGATGCTGCTGAACAACGCGCTGCCGCGCTGCGTGGCGACATTCGCCGCGGCCGGCTGCGGCGGCGCCAGCATGCGCATGAAGTTCGCGAACGCCTCGATGTCCGACAGTACCGCGGTCGATACCGCCGCGGTGCCCGGAGCGGGGAAGTTATCGGTGTCGTTCGGTGTCGCGTTGCCGCCCTGGCAGCCGGGAGTCTCGTCGCGCTCCTGCGGGAAGAGCTGGTTCGAGATCCCCATCTCCACGTTGTAGGCTTCGCCGGCAAACATCAGCAGCGATTTGTTCTGCGCCTTCCAGCCGAAGCGCGTGATGGTGCCGTCGTTGGCGCTGCGGTTGGTGGTACCGCCCTGGATCGCGTTGGGATGTCCGCTGACGCCTGCCTGCTGCTTCGCCGTGGTGTCGGCGCGCTGGTTGGCAAGGATCGCCGAGTCGGGAATCGCCTCGATCAGGCCGGCGCCGAGCGTCGGTGTCGGAATGCGGAAAATGATGTTGCGGTTGCCGCCCTGGCCGCTGAGCGGATTGCCCGCCGGCAGAAACGACGGCTGCGCGATGTTGCAGGCGGGGGCGTCGCTGCGGCCGGTAACCACGAACAGGTTGTGCACTCCGCCGTCGGGCACGCCGTTTGACTGCACGAAGCGCGCTTCGCGCACCGGGCCGGTCGGCGCTTCGAACCATGGCATCTGGTTCAGCGCCCCCTGGGCGTTGGCCACGCTGAACAGCGGATTGGCGGGCGGGCTCGAACCGCCGACGTACGGTTGCGTGTGGCAGGAGGCGCACTGATTGGAGTTGAAGCGCGGTCCGAGGCCGTTGCCCTGCGCGGGAGCCACGGCGCCGGACACGACCTCGATGGCCACGAAGCGCGTCTGTCCGTCCTGGAAGTAGCTGAGCTCGTCGGCAGTCAGCCCCGGCAGCGCCAGCGGCGGACCGCCGTCACTCGGCGCATGCCGCACTCCCGGATCGTGCGCCTGCGACCATGCCGCGGTGGACAACAGCATCCCGGCGCACAACAGTGCCGCGCCGGGGATGCGCACAGCAACCCGCTCACGGGTGTACATGGCTTCCCCCCTCCTGCAGTTGCAAACGCTGATTCTGTAGATCTCGCGCGGTTGGTTTACGCCGCGGCGACCGGGGCTGTCGACCTGTCGCGCCTTCGAGACGCGGCGCGGCGCGGCGCGTGGTGCCGGAAACGCTGGAAAAAAGCCGCTTTTCCGCGCACGCGTGCGGCAGCGCTGAGTCACAAGTTCATTGCACCGGTTGAATTTTGCGCACGCCGGTGGCAGCTTGAGCGCCACCGATGACCAACAGAATGCGTGCAGGGAGGCGACCAGCCCGCTCGAAGCTCGAGCCGCTCGCTTTGAGCGGCGCGGAGCGTACGCAGCTCGAGAAGTGGAGGCGCCGGCGCGGTCTCGTCCCGGCGCTGGCGATGCGGGCGCGCATCGTACTGGGCGGCCGCAGCGGCCGCTCCAATCGCGACGTCGCGCGCCGCCTCGGCGTTACCACGCACACGGTCGGCAAATGGCGACGTCGCTTTCTCGTCCGGCGCCTGGACGGTCTGCTGGATCGGCCGCGCAGCGGCGCACCCCGCTCGATCAGCGATGCGCTGGTCGAAGCGGTGCTCGCGAAGACTCTGCATGAGCAACCGCCGGATGCGGCGCGCTGGAGCAGTCGGCGTCTCGCGACAGCACTTGGCATCTCGCAGCGCGCGGTACTGCGAATCTGGCGCGCCTTCGATCTGCAGCCGCAGGCTCGGCCGCGGCGAGCGGCGAACCGTCGCTCCCCGGCCTGCGCCACCCGCGTCCCCGCGCGCGCGCCTGCAGGCCCCGGCGCCGGCTGCAGCACGAACGTATCGATAAGCGGCCGCACTCAGTAGGACAAACCCCCGCCGCAATCAGGGACGGTGCCGACAGCGGCGACCGCGTCCATACGCCCAGACTTGGACCTTCGGGATGAGGTGTGTCGGAGGCTCATTGCGGGCGTGGTCCACGGCGGGCGGCGGCAGCCTTGCACAGCGCAGGCCCTGGTGGTGGGAGGCGGCGGTGCGCGTCAGCGACAAGCTGCAGCAGCACAACGCGGCGCTGCTGGCGGGCGGCATTGCCATGTACGGGCTGTTGTCGGTATTTCCAGGTCTAGCCGCGGCGGTCTCGATCTACGGCCTGTTCGCGACCCCGGGCGAGGCCATTCAACAGATGCAGGTATTTGCCGGTGTCCTGCCGCAGGAGGCCTGGCAGATCTTCAGCATCCAGCTGCAGAGCATCGCGGCCCACGACCACGGCACGCTCACCGTCGCCGCGGCACTCGGGCTGCTGATCGCCCTGTGGAGCGCACGCCTCACCATGAGCGCGGTCATGACTGCGACCAACATCGCCTATGAGACGGCGGAGAAGCGCGGCTACCCGAAGCAGATCCTGGTATCGCTGCTGCTCACCTTCGCCGCCATCATCGGCTTCATCGCCATGCTGCTGCTCGGCGTCGTCGTGCCGCTGCTGCTCGCCGTGCTCGGCACCAGCCCCTGGGTGCAGGACCTGGTCGCGCTGCTGCGCTGGCTGCTGCTATGGGGGTTCGCCGTCTTCGGGCTGCAGATGGTGTACCGCTACGCGCCGGCGCGCGAGGCCCGGCGCTGGCGCTGGGTCAGCTGGGGATCGGCGCTCGCCGCCACCGGCTGGCTCACCGTTAGCGGGCTGTTTGCGATCTATGTGCGCACCATCGCCGGCTATGACCGCACCTACGGAACGCTCGGCGGCGCGGTCGTGCTGCTCATGTGGTTCTACTTCCTGAGCCTCATCGTGATCCTCGGCGCCGAAGTCGATGCGGTGCTCGAGCGGCAGCGGCGCGCGCAGCGCAGGGCGATGAGCCGGGCCATGGCATGAGAATGAGAAAAAGGGTGTGGGGCTGGACCGGCGCCGCGGTCGGCGTGCTGCTGCTGGTGCTGCTCGCGCTGCCGGCGCTGGTGGACTTCGACCTATTGAAGCGGCCGATCGAGCGCCTCGCCTCCGCGCACGCCGGCCGCACCATCTCGATCGCCGGCAAGCTGCGCGCGCACCTGTGGTCGTGGACGCCGGGCTTTACCCTCACCGGGCTGACCGTCGGCGGTCCGCCCTGGGATCCCGGCCACCCGGTGTTGCAGACGAAAGAGCTGCAGTTGCAGGTCAAGTTCCTGCCGCTGCTGCGCGGACGCGTCATCCTCGAGCGCCTGCAGCTCACCGCACCTGTCATCTATCTGCACCGCGAGGCCGACGGGCGCGCCAACTGGACGTTCGAGAACAAGGCGCCTTCGACCGAGCCGACCGGTCCGCCCAGCCGCTTGCCGCTGGTGCGCAATTTCGTCGTCGACGCCGGTCAGCTCACTCTCGTGGATGAGGTGCTGCACCTGGACGTGCAGGCCGCGGTACAGGCGCACGAGCAGGCCACCCGCAGCGACCCGCACGCCTTTCGGCTGCAGGGCAAGGGCAGCGTCAACCGGCAGCCGCTCACGATCGAGCTGAGTGGCGGACCGCTCGTCACCCTCGAGCCTGATCGACCTTATCCCTTCGGGCTGCGCATCAAGGCCGGCGAGGTGCAGATCGACTCCGACGGCGTACTGCACAAGCCCTTCGATCTCGGGCGCATCGGGTTCACCATCCGTGCCAGCGGCAGTGATCTGGCGGACTTCTATTACCTGACGCAGCTCGCCTTCCCCAACACTCCGCCGTTCCGACTGCAGGCGGCGATCGAGCGCGACGGCGCGCAGATCACGGTGGATCCCCTCTCCGGGCAGATCGGCGGCAGCGACCTGCATGGCCGGCTGAACGTCGACATTTCCCACAAGCGTCCGACTGTGAGCGGAGATCTCGCCTCGAATCAGCTGCGCCTCAAGGACCTGGCAGCCTCGCTCGGCACCAGGGCGAGCAACGACACCCCACACCCGCTTACGTTAGGTGATACGCAACGTCCGCCTGCACCGCAGCAGCAGACCGCGCAGCACGCTCCCCCGGCCACCGTGGCCGCCAGTGCGCGGCTCTTTCCGGATGCGCGCCTGCAGGTCGAGCGCGTACGCGCCATGAACGCCGATGTGCGCTTCACCGCC
>Ga0210394_10001021_pt1 | contig 48484 bp, 40 predicted proteins | sample IncBWC12MmetaG_FD_160121 | JGI IMG/M metagenome (GOLD analysis project Ga0210394, IMG submission 160121) | Forest soil microbial communities from Barre Woods Harvard Forest LTER site, Petersham, Massachusetts, United States - Inc-BW-C-12-M | ecosystem: Environmental > Terrestrial > Soil >...
GGGTCTGATCTAAAAGCATAGTTTCTATACTATTTAGTTTTTGGATTATTTGTTCTTCGTTATTCATTTTACATTTTTTAGATAAATACTAGGCTAGCAAGGCCATATATTGACGTCTCGGATGTAAAATTAATTTGAGAAAGGCCCGTTATGACCTACTAAATTTTAGTGTAGAGTGCAGTGCAGAGTGTAGAGTTCCCAAATTGCCTTTTATTGTTGCAATTCACACTAATTTGCGTTAGATTTTTTTTTAGAAAAAAATGAGGGGTGTAGAGTACAGAGTCTATAAATTTGATAGGATTTTGTCTAATTGACTCGTATTTGCCGGTGCTTTTTGTAACCTAAACTTAGCATAATCGTATTTATTACCATCTTTAGAAACGAAACAATTAGCTGTAATTTTCCATATCTCATTACCTAAATCTTCTATCAGTTTTAATTCCAAATGCATTTGTTTGATAAAATAATATAACTCAGATAGAGTTCCAGTCCATTTTATAGGTTCAGTAGGTAACTCATTGCGAAATATCTTCTTAAAATCCATTAAGGGAGTAGCTTCAGCTATTAAACACTTATCGATCAAATTGCTTCTTAAGTTGGCAATTTTTGTTTGGTCACTAGCTCCTTTCTTTTTGTATTTAAATGCAGTTTTATTAGGCAGTATCCTTTCTTTAGGGATATCGGGTTGGTTGGTCGGTAATTGAACCGGATTATTATCAGGAGCTATTAAGTTAAATTCTGCAGTGTAAAATTTATTTAAAAGAGCATCAATTGTACTATGAACTTGTTCCATTTCACCTTCAAACTTTGAGGTAACAACTTTTGTGGTTTTCGGAAGCGGTTTTAATCTTTCTTGAAGATGCGCTAATTTGTTTTCATTATTCAGTCTTGATGTCTGAGCCTTATATTGTTCCAATATTTGAGTTAACAAAATTCTAACATCACTGTTAAAAGTATCCTTATTCATAGATATATAAGGACCCCTAAGCATTTTTTCACGTAATAGCTCTTTATTTAAATCAATAGAATTGAAAATTTCATAAACCTGCTCTATCGTTATATCTTCACCTTTGGGTTTATCATTTTTAAGTAACAATGCTTTATTACCCTGCCTTATGGCTTCAAGTTGTTGTTCTAAAAACCCTAAGTAGTAAGCATCACAAACACCTTTAGTATATGATAAAATTATTCTATTAAATTTATTTGCCTCCATAACTGGAGGTCTTTTTACATTCTGAACTACACTTTGATAACCATAATAATATCCCCATACGAAAATATCTGATTTACCTTCCATTAACTTCTTTTCTTTATCCCTTTGTATAATTATAAGCGCAATTTCACTTTCTATAAATTCAATTGGCCGTGGGTTATTCTTAATTTTTTCAAAATATTTTTCCTTTTGTTTTTCAAAATTATAGTGCGGCTCACTTTGTATATGGTTGAATAACCAAATATTACACATCTCATTTTCCTTTCCATTAGAAGGATAAATTGTTATCGAATTTTCAGGTTTCGAATGTTCTTCCTCCGTATCTACTTCATTAAAAAAATAACTCCAGTGAAAGCCAAAAAAGAAGTCTTTTTCCTTATTCCAAAAGTGTTTATCCCAAAACAACAGTTTTTCAGTATAAGTTAACTTATCGAACTTTGGTTTAAGCTTTCTCAGTTGTTCAGGGGTAAAATTCATTTATATTATTCTATTTAAAAAATTAACTTGATGTTGCCATTTGTTGTTGGAAGGTTAACACGATGAACTCTGCCGGATGTACAATAGCTACTTTAACAGTAACATTCATAAACCCGTTTAGTATATCTTCAGATGTCATGGTTGTTCCTAAACCACAATCTACAGAAAAAGCATCCGACGCAGATGCACCCTGCAAACCTCCTTCTTTCCATATACTAGTTAAGAAACTGCTTATCATAGCTTTTACAGCTTCCCATGTATTTTTTACATTTGGTTGAAACACATAAGCCTGTGCAGCTAATTTACAGGATTGTTCAAGAAAAATCGCCGTTCTTCTAATCGGGACATATTTCCAATCTGCACTATTTCCATCAAGTGTTCTGGCACCCCATACCAAAATACCTAAACCATTAAAAAAACGAATTGCATTGATGGATTTACCGGTTACAGCATCCTCGTTCAAATTTTCCTGTTGGCTATCTGATAATCTAATAGGTAACGAAGCTGCGCCAACTATAGAAGTGTTTGCAGGTGCCGACCAAACTCCTTCTTGATTATCTATTGTAGTCATTACTCCTGCCATGGCACCACTGGGTGGAAGTATGTTAGCATCTGATAAAACATGTTGAATGATCTCGTTATACGTCTGGCTGGCATTTAGTAAAGCATTATTATATTGACTAACGGTTAAGGGATCACCTGTAGGTTCTTGAATATTGGCAATAATTTTATCAACGGTTGGATTGAGGTTACTTGGCGGGCTTAATATAGTCTTAAGCTGTTTAAGGTCGCCACCAAATAAGTTTGTGTAATCAATCTCTTGGTTTTGCATGATGGTTGTGCCAATAAACGGATAGTAAGCTGCACCATATTTCAACCCCAGTGACCCCGTGTTATTTCTAAAGGTTGTAATATCGTTTGTATATAAAATGGGATCAGGATTTTTACCGCCAATAAGATCAAAAATACTAATTGCTGTTTGCATATCAGTACACTGTACTAACATCTCTTGCATCAACGTCCCATTATCTTTAACCGATAATAAAGTCGCTTCAGGACAAATATACATGGTTGGTTCCTGCTCATTTTTCAATAAAGCCAATCCATTTAGCAAATCGGATAATTGAACATTGAGGTTTACAATTTGATCAGCCGGGTTCATTGGATTTTTTGATGGGGATCCATAAGGTCCCACTGAAACTATATAGGCATCTCCTCCTCCATTTTGGTAAAATAAACGAATGCTGTTATAGAGATAATAAATAGTATTTGGGTCGGGTACTATTGAATAATAGGTGCCATTAATATTCAAATAATCTCCTTTAGCGGGTAGTGCTTTTTGTGCTACAAGATAATATTGAGGGTTATATTGTTTGGATGGGTCAGCTGGAGCTGCTGGATCAGGTATACAATAAATTGCTTTAAACTCAGTAAATGAAGAGACCTTCGTTGGAATGTTAGTATATGATTTACCTTGATAAAAAGCTTGCGGTGTGTAGCCTATAAATGCTGGGACGGCAGTAGCAACCGGTACTACTGAATTTGGAAAGGCATTTAATTCATTTATATAGACACCTGGAGTTTTTCTGTTTGATTGAAGCATGTTGTTAATTGTGTTATATGTCTAGTTTTATTTTAGTTGCCGCTAAGGTTTTACGTTCATCTATTATCTTGGCATAAATCTGTGTAGTTTTTAAATCTTTATGTCCTAATAATTTTGAAACCGTATAGATATCCGTACCAAGCGTAAGTTGCAGCGTAGCATATGTGTGGCGGGCACAATGGAAGGTTATCGTTTTGGTTATCCCTGCTTTCATGGCCCATTGTAATAACCTGAAATTATGCCAAGCACTGTATTTTAATCCTATAAAAACTCGCTCTTCTTGTTTTGTTCTTTCGCCTAATAGTTTTACCGCATCTTCGTTTATTGGTAAAGTCTCCGCTCCTTTGGTTTTCTTTTGGGTAAAACGGATATAGTTGCCAATTTCTTTCGAATGCTGAACTTCGGCCCAGCTTAGTTTATTTATGTCTGACCATCGCAAACCGGTTAATGCACTAAATAAAAAAGCTCGTTTTAAAACGGGGATATCACAATCTGTTTTTGACATGGCAATTAGTTCATCATAGGTAAGAAACTCTCTTTCGGGCTCCCCTGCTTTGATGCCATCTACTTCATCAATGGGGTTACGTAATAGATTACCATCTTTATGAGCTTCTCTTAAAGCAGCTCGAATTTTATTAAAGTAGGAATGTTGGGAATTTTGAGAAAGCTTTTTATTCTCCATACTAGATTTTTGAGCATTCTGTAAATAGGTTTTGAAGTTCTCCAACCATTGTTTGTTTATCTCATCAAAGGTCACATCTTTTGCCGCAAATTTTTTTAAGTGTTTTAGGGCACTATCCCAGTTTCCATAATTGCCGGGCTGTTCTTTTCTTTTTTCTGTTAGGGTTTCAAAATACTTTATGAAGCTACCTTTCATTCTCCCTAGATCCTGAAAACCAAATACACCGTTCTTTAATTCAAAATGCCGCTTGCTTCGAATGGACTCTGCTAAATCAAGGTTCATCCGGTTATCATCCTTTTCTTTACGGGTGAGTTTGCACTCAGGGGATTCTACTTTCAAATAGAGTTTTAAGTACTCGTATTCTTTACTTCCATTATTATAGTACTCGAGGTATAAGCTAATCTTATCTCCTTTTTTGCGCTGTCTTAAGGTTACTGTCATGTTGCTATTATAAAAATAAGTTATTTATTTCATTTCGTTCAATTATAGTTTTCCTGCCAATTTTAGCTGCTTTTACGAGTCCGTTATCAATCATTCTATATACCGTCCACCTGCTTGCTCCTATCAGCATACACACTTCTTTAATACTTAAAAACTCCTTTTCCTTTACAACCGGATTGAAAGGTCGCTTTGTGTTTTCTTCTTCAATGGCTTTGTTTAGCTTCTCATCACGGATACGTTTTTTATATCCTCTTTTATTGCAGAGCTCGGAGCAATAGCGGGTGGTGACTTTTTGAGCACGGAAGGAGTTATGACAATATTCGCAGGTCTTTTCTATGCGAATGTTGCTGCTCATCCCTTTGTAGCTGGTTGTAGCTGTTTGTAGCTAGTTGTAGCTGGAAGTAGCATTATTTCTCCAAGTGCTGTTTTTTGCTTCATTTTTGTTGCCCAAATTTGTTGCCCGAACGCTTGGGCAACAACTGGGCAACAAAATTAGCTTAAAAAGTAGGTTTGGGCAACAAATAAAAGAAAATTGATTTAGCTAAAATCCAACAAAGACAAGGGCTTGACAAGCAAGGGAAGGGTAATTACTTTCCGATACAAAACTTACCAAAGATGTTTGCAAGTAAATCTTCATTTGTAACCTCGCCTGTAATTTGCCCAAGGGCTTCTAAAGCATAGCGTATATCTTGCGCTAATAAATCGGTTTGCAGGTTATTGCTTAAACCTTCTATAACTCGGTGTAAATTAGTATTGGCTTTGTGTAATGCTTCGGCATGACGGGCATTGGTAACAACGGTTTCGGTAATGTTTACCGTACGGTTATCAAACAAGGCTACCAGCTTAGTTTTTAAATCATCTATATACAAATGTGTTTTGGCTGATATGTATAAAATATTTTCTATTTCATCATACTCTTGTTGCAACTCATTTAAATCTTCAGTATCAATTTTATTACAAACAATTAGTAGTTGCGAGTTGCCAATATGCTCCTGTATTTTTTGTGTTTCTAAAATTAAATCTTGCTTGCTAAGCTCATGCGCATCAAATAAATAAATTACAATAGCCGATTTTTGCATGGCCTGCAAGGCTTTGTTTACTCCTATTTGTTCTATTACATCGGTAGTATCGCGTATGCCGGCTGTATCTATAAAACGAAAAAGAACTCCTTCAATGGTTATTTCATCTTCAATCGTATCTCGTGTAGTGCCCGGTATTTCGGATACAATGGCACGTTCTTCTTGCAATAAAATATTTAGCAAGGTTGATTTGCCCGCATTTGGTTTACCTACAATAGCAACCGGAATACCATTTTTAATAACATTACCCAGTTCAAATGAATCAATCAATTTTTCTAAAATATGTTGAATGGAGGTGATTAGATTTTTTAATTCGGTACGGTTAGCAAACTCTACATCTTCTTCACTAAAATCTAATTCTAATTCTATTAAAGATGCAAAGTCGATTAGTTTGTTACGCAGTATTTTTATTTTAGACGAAAAACCACCACGCATTTGCTGCATAGCAACCTGATGCGATACGGCTGAATTTGAACTTACCAAATCTGCCACGGCTTCTGCCTGACTTAAATCGAATTTACCACGTAGAAAGCCACGCAGGGTAAACTCTCCGGGTTCAGCCATACGTGCGCCATGTTTAGTTAGCAGTTGTAAAATTTGTTGCTGTATAAACTGACTACCGTGACAAGAAATTTCAACGCTATCTTCTCCGGTAAATGAGTTTGGATTTTTAAATACCGAAACCAACACTTCATCTATAATGGTTTCTCCGGCGCAAATTAAACCGAAATGCAAGGTGTGCGATTTTTTATCAGCTAAAGAGATTGGTTTGTGTTTTTTATTGAAGAATATTTTTTCGGTAATAGCTATACTTTTTTCTCCTGAAAGGCGAATAACAGCAATAGCACCTGAACCATGCGGGGTTGCCAAAGCAACGATGGTATCGTTATGTAGTATATAGTTTTGCGACATGATTTATCTTACTAAGTTAACAAAACCTTTGTAACTTGTTTTAGATAAATTTACAATAAAGAAATAAACACCATCCGTCGCGTTGTCGCCATTTGCCAGTTTACCATCCCAAACATTATTGCGTTGTTGGGTAGAAAATAACGTGTTACCCCATCTGTCGAATATTTGCAACGAATAATTATCATCAGGGCAAACACCCGGTATAAAAAACACATCATTTTTACCATCTCCGTTTGGTGTAAAAATATTTGGTATAAGTGTATTATCTATACAAGGTTTAGATATAACCAACAAATTGGTAACAGCCACGCATCCGTTATGGTCGTGCGTTGTAAGCGAGTACACCAATGTATCTTGTCCAGAACCGGTAACAAGTATACTTGCACATGTAGCACAGTTTATATTGCTGTTAGGCGACCAACTATAGTTGTATGGTGCTGTGCCTCCATGTACCGTAGTAGTTATATGCTCACTACTATCTTGCGGAAGTGTTACTATGGGAGGAGCTAAAGACACGTTAACCGAATTAATAGTAGTAACTGTACCCGTTAAATTAGTAGCCGGTAACGAGCAAGTACCTGTAGATACTATATTACCAAGTGTAAGTATGGGTGTAAACAAGCCCGATTGCGTATACGTATGTGTAATACTATCTCCACCTTGCACAAGGGTTCCATCACCAAAATCCCATTGGTAATACAGTGAATTTGAGCTATGAGCCATAAAAGTAACTTTAAGTGGGTTGCAACCCGATGCAGGCGAAAAGGTAAAAGTACCAATAGGACCAGGTACCACAATAATGCTATCTAACCTAAATGTATCTGTACAACCACCAGGGTTTGTTACAATTAAAGATATGTTATAAGATCCCGGTTGCGTGTATGTGTTGCTGGGGTTTTGCGCGTTTGAACTTGCTCCATTACCAAAATTCCAATTCCATCCATTAACAAAACCGGTTGATGCATCCTGAAAATAAACAACCATACTGCCACACTGAGGGTTTGGAGCAGACCAGGTAAAATGAGCCGTGGGCTTTAAAATACGAACGGTATCTTTTATCGTGCTATCGCAACCATTGGTATCTTTTACGGTTAGCGTAATATGATATAAACTATCGCTTGTATATGTATGTGTTACTATAGCGTTATGTGAAGTAGCTGTAGTTCCATCGCCAAAATTCCAACTGTAGGTTGGTCCAACGGCATTGGTTGCACCTGCATTAAAGGTTAGCATATTTCCTTTACAAGAAAAATGATTTACCGAAAATGCCGGATACGGATAGGTCGGTTTTATATAATTTAATTTAGTAACTGAATCTTTACATCCATTTTTATCGGTTACAGCCATAGTAACATTATATGACCCTGGTGTTGTATAAATATGTGAAAAAGAACTACTGAGGGTTGCTGCAATGGGTGTACCATCGCCAAAATTCCATGTCCAGTTTACAAGTGCAGAATCGCTGGTACTAATATCAGTAAACACAACTTTAAACGGACGACAACCTGTAAGTGTATCTGCTTTAAAGTTTGGTAAAGGCCCAAGTGTTTTCAAAGTATCCTTAAAAATGTTTTTGCAGCCATTAACATCGGTAATGAGTAGACTTACAATATCTCGTCCGGGATGAATATACGTGTAAGATGTATCAGCTACTTTAGCTGTATCGCCAAGTGTAGATAAGTTTCCGAAATTCCAAAAATACGTACTGGCATCTTGCGAAGTACTTGTAAATGCAGCCGTAAAAGGATAACAGCCTTTATTTGCGTTTACTGTAAAAGAGGCTATTGGTTGAGCAATAGTAAACGACCCCGTAGCAGAATCGGAGCAACGCGATTTATAATTATAGGCGGTAAGTGTTACGGTTACGGCTCCTCTATTTGTGTAGGTGTGAACCGGACTTACATGATTTAATGTATCCTTTGTACCATCTCCAAACTCCCATACTACAGAATCGGCTCCTTCTGCCGTGCTGACAAACTGAACCTGATAATAATTTGTGCAGCTAAGCGTATAATTAAATTGTGCTTTAGGTGCTAATACAACAACCGAATCGATTGCCGAAGTATCGGTACAGCCTTTGTTATAGGCAACTACTTTTATTTTAAACTTGCCCGTATCTGCATAAATATGTAGCGGGTTTTGTATTGTGCTGTTTCCTCCATCGCCAAAAAACCACTTCCAACCGGTTGCCCCTGTTGATGTATTTATAAAAGTTACCGGCATACCATAACAAACCGAATCGGGTGTAAAGGTAAAACTTGCCACAGGCGGTGTACCTAATTTTATACAGCCTGCACATACAAAAGTATCTAAACAACCTCGTACGGTTTTCACAATAAGACTTGGAGAATATATGCCGGCTGCAGTATACGTGTTGTTTGTAGTTACAACATTTGTTGTGTTTGAATTTCCATCGCCATAATTCCACGAGTAAGTTGCTATTGGGTCTATGCTGCTGGTGCTGGTGCTGGTATAGCTTACCGAAAGCGGAACGCAACCACTATCGGGCACGGTAATAAAGTTTACAACAGGGCGAGAAATAATAATAAAACTGTTTTTCACCAACGAATCGGCACAGGTGCCATTATTATTTTTTGCACTAAGAGTTACGGTGTAAATGCCGGGTGTAGTATAACTATGTGTAGGGTTTTGTTGTACAGAAGCTGTTCCATCACCAAAATTCCAATGATACGAAGATGCACCTGTAGAACTGTTTGAAAAAGTAACTGCAAAAGGCACCGAACATGACACCATCGTATCTGCTGTAAAGGCAGCCACCGGAGTTTGATTTACAGTTACTATTGTAGTAGCGTTACCTGAACATCCGCTTGCATCAGTAGCAGCAAGGGTTACGGTATAGGTTCCAGCAGTTGTGTATGTGTGTGCCGGACTAATAGTAGTTGATGTACCTCCATCACCAAAAACCCAATTGGCAATTGTAGCTACGGGTGCAGATGTGTTTGTAAACGTAATTGCCTGCCCCGAGCAAACAACACTTGGTGTAGCCGCAAAACCGGCTGCAATATTTTGAACGGAAATAGAATTAGGTTTTACGATAGAATCGATACAACCATGCTGGTTTAAAACTAAAGTAATATTGTAATTGCCCGCAGTTGTGTATGTATGCGTAGGGTTTGCTTGTGTAGAAGTGCTACCATCACCAAAATGCCATAAATAAGTAGTGCTGCCCTCGGAAGTAGATGTGTTGGTAAAAGATACTGCAAGGGGTGCTGTACATTTAAAATTAGGACTTGCCGTAAACGATGGCACAGGCATAGGTGAAACTACCACGTGGATTGTTTGTGATTTTGAACAACCATGTCCATCAGTTACAATTAAACTAACCGGGTAATTACCTGCGGCATTGTAACTATGAGATGCATTTGCTGTAGTTACAGGTGATGTTCCGTCACCAAAATCCCACGACCAAGTGCTTATGGGTGCCCCACCGCTTGCTATGGTAGTTGCATCGGTAAAGTTTATGGTTTGCCCTATGCAAGCGGTATCAGTACTTAAGTTAAAGTTTGTACCCGGCTTGGCGTATACGGTAATATAATTTGTTTTAGTTTTTGTATCGTTTGAACTCCCATTAGAAACTGTAAGCGTAACCGTATATGTACCAGGGTTAGAATACGTAGCACCGGGGTTTTGAATAGTAGATGTGTTTCCGTTGCCAAAATTCCAATTCCATGAAGTGGGACCTCCGGTAGATTGGTCGCTAAACGTTACACTAAGAGGCGCGCAACCACTAAGCGGTGTCCCTGAAAAATCAGCATGTACTTGTGCTTGGGTAGTAAAAGAAAATAAAAAACCAATTAGTAATATACTGCAAAAACTGAACTTTTTTAACAGCATACTGCCATGCATCTTGTTAAAAGCAAGAAATTTAATACGTAAAAATGTTATCATGCTAAACCAAACTTACTAAAAAACCGCCATATAGGCAAGAATGTTTATTAAGATAATGTTAGCTATGTAATAACTTTTAGTTTGGCATATTTAAGCAACAATTGTTTTTGTCCGCCTAAATCAAATTGAATGGTTGCCTTTATGTTAGGAGACTCCCCTTCAACAGCCAATACATTGCCTTTACCAAATTTTTCGTGCTGAACTTGGGTGCCTTCTTTAATGCTTCTTATTTCGGCAGCATCAATGGGAGCTGCTTGGGTGTTTACATTATTGGTTGAGACTAAATTGCGTTTTAATAGTGGCGATGCTTGCTTTGGTTTTATCAAATCAACATTGCTGGTTCTCGTAGTATTTTTTTGAAACGACCTTTCTCCTCCCCCATTATAATCAAATACTTTGGGTTCTTTTTTTTCGGGTGCATCTATATATTCAATGTACTTATCATCTATTTCATCAATAAAACGACTTGGCTCGCACATAACATGGTTACCATATCTAAAACGTCTTTCGGCATAACTTAAGGTAGCTTGTTTTTCTGCACGGGTAATGGCTACGTAAAACAAACGGCGCTCTTCTTCTAAATCCGATTTATCCATCAAAGTCATTTGCGATGGAAACAAATTTTCCTCCAAACCAACTATATACACATACGGAAACTCCAAGCCTTTAGACGCATGGATAGTCATTAACGTTATTTTATCGGCATTATCGTCGTCTTTATTTTTATCGGCATCGGTAAGTAATGCAATATCCTGCATAAACTCATCAATGGTTTTTAAAGTAGCATCGGGTTTTTGTGCAAATAAATCTTCGGCATCAAGAGCTTCATGCTCAACAATGTCTTGTTTTAATTCTTCTTCTTGCGGTGTACGTGCTGTTTCAATAAAACCTTTAACAGCACTTAAAAGCTCCTCTACGTTTTCTACTCTACTAATTTCTTCGGGGGTTTTATCCTTATTTAAATCGCGTAAAATGCCTGTGCTGTTTATAATTTGATTAGCGGTTTCGTACGCATCTTGCTGCAAGGCAATATGCCCGAAACTTTTTATCATGGCTGCAAAATATTTCAGCTTAGTTGCTGTGCCTGCATTTATATCGGGGTTAAAATCTTGCAGGTTATCTATCACGGTAAAAATGCTGGCATCGTTATCGGCTGCTAAAACCGATATTTTATCAATCGTAGTTTGCCCAATGCCACGTGCGGGATAATTAATAACCCTCCGCATGGCCTCATTATCATTTGGATTGATAGCTAAGCGAAAATACGACAGCACATCCTTAATCTCTTTACGTTGGTAGAACGATACACCTCCATAAATTCTATAGGGCAAATTCCGTTTACGAAAACCCTCCTCAAACGCACGCGATTGCGCATTGGTACGGTATAATATAGCAAAAGCCGTATTAGGCAATTGCTTGTTCATTTTTGTATTGAAAATAGAGTTGGCTACTTTATAACCTTCTTCCATATCAGTAGCAGAACAAAGTACTTGTATTTTTTCTCCTTCAGGATTTCCTGTCCAAACGTTTTTATCAAACTGCTCGGTATTTTTTTTAATGATGGAGTTTGCCGCGTTTACAATGTTTTGAGTAGAACGGTAATTCTGCTCTAAGAACAGTTTTTTTACATCCGGGTAATCTTTTTCAAAATTTAAAATATTTTGAATGTTTGCCCCACGGAACGAATAGATACTTTGTGCATCATCGCCCACCACACAAAGGTTTTCGTAGCGGGCAGCCAGTTGCTTTACAATTACATATTGTGAAAAGTTGGTATCCTGATACTCATCTACCAAAATGTATTTAAATTTGTTTTGGTATTTTACTAATACATCAGGGAAATCACGTAACAATACATTGGTGTTAAAAAGCAAATCGTCAAAATCCATAGCACCGGCACGGAACAAGCGTTTTTGATACTGTTCGTATATTTCGCCCAACTGGGGCTTTTGCGAAGCCCTATCATCTGCCATAGCTGTAGGGTTAGCTAAATATTGTTTAGGTGTAATTAAACTATTTTTTGCCGATGATATGCGGTTTAGCACCAACGATGGTTTGTAAACTTTATCATCGAGGTTATAGGTTTTTAAAATTTCTTTAATTAAACTTTTACTATCATCGGTATCGTAAATGGTAAAGTTTTTTGGGTAGCCAAGTTTCTCTGCCTCGAAGCGAAGTATTTTTGCAAACACACTATGGAATGTCCCCATCCATAAAGCCTTGGCATCAGAGTTACCAATCAGTTTCCCAATACGCTCTTTCATCTCACGCGCAGCTTTGTTGGTAAAGGTTAGTGCCAGTATATTAAACGCACTATTTCCTTTTTCTATAATATGCGCAATGCGATAGGTTAGTACGCGTGTTTTACCCGAGCCTGCTCCGGCAATAATCATTAAAGGTCCTTCTGTATGTTCGGCAGCTTCGCGCTGTATGGGGTTTAACTCGTCTAAATAATGCTGGCTCACGCTTCTGTATAATTTGTTTAAAATTACGACTGATACAGGCTAAAACCCAAAAAAGTTTTCAGCAATATTTTACAAAATAGGTTGTCATTTCAGCATCTAAAAATATCTATCTTTGAAAAAATTAAAAAAACAAATAAATGAAACCGACTTTGAGATTTTTATATATTGGTGTAATTAGTTCGCTGATTATTTTTACAGGATGCAACAAACAAGGCCCTACGGGTCCTACTGGTTTAACTGGAGCCAATGGAACCAATGGTACTTCGGGTGCGGTTAATATAATAAACCAATATGTTGCTATAACACCAAGTCAATTAATGTGGGATACTACTGCCAACCAATGGTACTATAATTTTACTGCCCTGCCAGAAGTTACTACCGGCGAACATGCCGCTGTGCTTGTTTATGTGCAATCTGCCAATGGTTTAGAGGCTACCCCGTATACAAACTCTAAAGCAAATTATACGATAAGCTTTGCTAACGATTTATATCAGCCTACTCCATACATTCATTTTGAATATTTTAATGGCACAAGCACTTGTGTACTGCCTACTTCTAATATTAATGCAGAAATTGTTATTATTCCTCCGGCTATGGTTATACCGGGTGTTAACCATAACAATTATGCTGCGGTAAAAGCAGCTTATAATTTGTAGGTGCTACTTAGAATAAAAACCACAAAAAGTTTTTTATAATATTTTCGTACACGGTTTGTCATTTCGAAGGAGGCACGACTGAGAAATCTTTATTTGTAATCGATTCAATCCCAAATAAAGATTTCTCCCTACGGTCGAAATGACAACGCACAAGCGAAATGACAAGACGTAAAATATTACTTAATAAACTGCGTTATTTTACGTAGTGGCTTTAAAGTAAGGGTGAAGAAATAAGGAGTAAGGTCGTTCAACTTCCAAGCTAATCTATCTTCATTATTTGCTTTTACACGGTTTTTAACCGATGCGTTGCTTTGTCCGCCCACACGCATTTTTATAATAAACTTTTGTAGGTAAGCTGCTTTAATTTTATGGCGGTATAATAAGCGCAACATAATTTCATAATCAGCAGATGTGCGAAGTGTAAGATTAAACGCACCGTGTTTTATATACACATCTCTCTTAACAAAAAAGGTTGGGTGTGGTGGCATCCAGCCCCATAAAAAGTTAGCTGTTTTATACTCACCCGACCGCCAAGTACGGACAATCTTATCTGTATTGTCTTTATCTACATAATACAAATCAGCATAAACGGCATCGGCTTTTTTTGAGGTAAAAGTTTCAGCTACTTTGGTAAGTACCGAGTTATCTATATAAAAATCATCGGCGTGTAAAATGCCAATAATGTCTCCGGTGGCAAGTGCTATTCCTTTGTTAAGGGCGTGGTATAGCCCATCATCTTTTTCGGATACAACGGTTGCAATTCTGTCTCGGTATTTTTCAATAACGGCAAGGGTGTTGTCGATAGATTTGCCATCAACAATAATGTACTCAACATTAGGATACGTTTGCGCTAAAACTGTTTGTATAGTTTGCTCAAGCGTTTGGGCGCTATTGTAGGTAACCGTTATGATGGAAATTTTTTCCACCTACGTGCCTTAGTTTTTTAAAGCCGTTAAAAAATTAGCTAAGAAAGTTTTCAATTCAGTGCGAACTACAATCTTATCTAAAAAGCCATGCTCTAATACAAACTCAGCTGTTTGAAAGCCTTTTGGCAAATCTTTACCAATGGTTTCTTTAACGATACGTGGTCCTGCAAAACCAATTAGCGATTGAGGTTCGGCAATGTTTACATCGCCCAGCATAGCAAATGATGCCGTAACACCACCTGTTGTTGGATCGGTTAATAAAGAAATGTAAGCCAATTTTTCTTTTGCCATTAAGCTAAGCTTAGCGGATGTTTTAGCCATTTGCATTAGTGAAAATGCGGCTTCCATCATACGTGCTCCACCCGATTTAGAAATGATAAGCAAAGGTGTTTTTGTTTTCAAACAGAAATCGATAGAACGAGAAATTTTTTCGCCCACTACCGAACCCATTGAACCACCTATGAAATTAAAATCCATACAACAAACCACTAAATCTTGCTCGTGTACTTTACCAAAGGCTGCACGCATAGCATCATTTAGGCCTGTTTTTTTACGGCTTTCTGTAATACGGTCTTTATACGGTTTGGTATCTACAAAGTTAAGTGGGTCGCCACCAATTAGGCCTTCTTGTAATTCGGTAAAAGCACCATCATCAAAAATAATATCGAAATATTGTTCGGAACTTATACGCTCATGATGCCCGCAGTTTACACACACGTAACTATTTGCGGCGTGCTCCTGCATGGTAGCAATTTTTTTACACTTAGTGCATTTATACCAAAGTCCTTCGGGAGTTTCCTTCTTCTCTTTCGTGCTTGTTGTTATTCCCTCTTTTAGTCGCTTAAACCAACCCATTTTTAAATATTTTAAATTTTAAATGTTGAACTTTAAATTAATCCAACATTCAGCATTTCTATTATGCTACTGTAATTGATTTATCTAAATAAACATCTTGTATGGCATTTAACAAAGCCGCACCTTCTTTCATTGGTTTTTGAAACGCTTTACGACCCGATATTAATCCTTGTCCACCACCACGTTTGTTAACCACCGCTGTTGTAACTGCTTCAGCTAAATCGGTTGCACCTTTACTTTCGCCACCGCTATTAATTAAACCAATACGACCCATGTAGCAATTAGCCACTTGGTAACGACATAAATCTATTGGATGGTCGGTAGTTAATTCGCTATATACTTTAGGATGTGTTTTGCCGTAGTTAAGTGCTGTGTAACCACCGTTTTTATCCGACATTTTTTGTTTGATGATATCGGCTTGAATAGTAACGCCTAAGTGGTTTGCTTGCGATGATAAATCTACCGCGGTGTGATAATCAACGCCATCTTTTTTAAAGGCATTGTTACGGGTGTAGCACCAAAGGATGGTTGCCATGCCAAGTTCGTGCGCACGTTCAAAAGCATGAGCTACTTCAATTATTTGACGACCAGATTCTGGCGAGCCGAAGTAAATAGTTGCACCTACGGCAACGGCCCCCATGTTCCAGGCATCTTCTACGGTGCCAAACATAATTTGGTCGAATTTGTTAGGGTAGCTTAAAAACTCGTTGTGGTTAATTTTAACTATGAAAGGAATTTTATGCGCGTATTTGCGAGCCACGCTGCCTAACACCCCGTATGTAGATGCTACCGCATTACAACCGCCTTCTATGGCAAGTTTCACAATGTTTTCTGAATCGAAATAAATTGGGTTTGGTGCAAATGAGGCACCCGCGCTATGTTCAATCCCTTGGTCAACCGGAAGGATGCTCATATAACCCGTATTAGCTAAACGCCCTGTACCATATAACTGTTGCAAACTGCGCATTACTTGCGGATTTCGGTTGCTGGGTGCAAAGGCACGGTCAACAAAATCGGCACCCGGAAGGTGGATGTGCTCCTTAGTAATAGTTTTGCAGGTGTGGTTTAACAGACTATCTGCCTGTGCACCTAATAGTTCAGTTAGTTTAGATTGTGTAATGGTTGCCATATTTTACAATTTTTTAAGGTGGCGAAGGTACAAAAAATTAAAAAACAAGGTTTACTCTTCGTATTTCTTATTTTTGCCCAAAAGAGCCCTTATTTATTTGTTTTTGAATCAGATTATCCGAAGGAAAATTACGCTTATCTCCATGCAAACATGGCTGGTGTTGCTTTTGGTGGCTGGTTTTAAGCTACAGGCGCAAGATAACCCGCCAAACGATACTATACGGATACACCTTGATACCACGCACGTAAAAAAATCGTTTGTTAAAAAAGTAATTGAAGAAGCCACCAAAAAGCGTAAGTTTTTACTGGCACCCGAGTTGGGACGGTCGCCACAAACAGGGTTTTATACAGGCATATATTATTTGCAGCTGTTTAAATTAAAAGGTGATACCGATACGCGAACATCTAACATAGAAACCTATGGTACAGTAACCGAAAAAAACCAGTTTTACCTTACATTTAATAACACGGTACTTTTTGATAAAGAGAAATATTTTTGGCGAGGCAACACCTACGTGTCTAAATTCAATGAGTTTTTTTACGGCATTGGCAATAATATAGATGTAAATAATAAAGACCTTATTAATTTTAATTACTTCAACACCCTGCAACGTTTTACCCGAGTAATAACACCCCACATGTACGCAGGTTTACAGGCCCAGTTTAATAAAACCTTCGACCTTACGTACGATAAAGGCGGCTTGTTAGACCAATCATCGGCCTATGGCAAAGGCGGTAGTCAGAATACAGGGGCGGGTGTGCTGTTTTTGTATGATAGTCGTGACCACGTTATTTATACACGTACCGGTACTTATTTAGATGTATCGGCCATGTTTTTTCAGAAAGCATTTGGCAGCCAGTATCCGTTTACCAATATGATTATTGATTTCCGTAAGTTTATTAAATTCTATAAAAACGATGTGGTTTGTTTTCAAACCCTTATTAATTACAACTGGGGCAATGTGCCCTTTAGGCAACTGGCTTTAATGGGTGGCGATGTTATGATGCGGGGCTACTACCCTGGCATTTACCGTGATAATTTTATGATGGCACAACAGGTTGAATTACGCATACCGGTTTACAAAATATTTGGCATTGTTTTATTTGCTGCCGTTGCCGAAGTGCAACACACCCTACAGGCTTTTAACTGGCAAGATATAAAGTACACCTACGGCATTGGCCTGCGGGTTATGTTTATTAAGCACGAACGCATAAACGTAGGCGGAGATTTAGGCTTTAGCAAAAACACCAAAACCCTTAGCTTAGGGTCGGGAGAGTCTTTTTAGGTTAGCAAGGTTTACCGTTCACTCAAAAAACTATACGGTTCACTCAAAAAACGCACTTATTTAATGGTTTGTTAAAGTTAAATGTTAAAAAAACTACTACATTTAACAAAATATCCAAAATTATGAAAAAAACACTATTTATTTTAACAGCGGCATTTAGCCTAAGTTTAAATGCCCAAATTATAAATACAGTAGCCGGTAATGGCACAGCAGGCTCAACAGGCGATGGTGGGCAGGCAACAGCAGCAGAATTAAACGGCGCATCAGGAGTAGCTTTTGATGCACAAGGCAATATGTACATTGCCGATAACACCAACCATTTAATCCGTAAAGTGTAACAAAGCATTAGATATTATGAATAAAAACCTGGCTGCCATGGGCGATTCTAAATACGCAACCTCGCACGAAGGCATTTTACTTAACGTGTATGCTGTTAAATGCGGTGGCACAAAAGATATAAATACATTAATTAAAAGCGTTGTAGCTTCTACTCCGGCAGGTAAATAAACGACTAAATAAAAACCATATGAAAAAACAACTAATAGTATTAGCACTATTAATAGTGTCGTTTTTAAATGTAAAAGCGCAAGATGGTGGCAATTATTTAATTACTAAAGAGGGAGAAAAAGTTACCATTCTAGGTGATGCCTCATTAAGCACCGAGTGGATTAGCTTTAGAGACAATAACGGAAAAATGTTAGACTATAAGCACAAAAACATAAAGTTTTTAACTATTAACAACCGCATTTTTTTTACGCTACAGTTAATGGGTGGTAAAATGATGCGCCTGGAAGAAGTTGTTTGCTTTAACGATAAATATATTTTAACCAGCTTCTATCAAAATGGTGATTATAGCATATTGGTATACAATTGGGATTTTAAACTGGTGCAACCGCATAAATCTTTATCTCCTTATAAGAAAAAGCAAGAAGCCGATATTGAAAAATATGTTACACCTTATTTCCCTACTTGCGCCAAAGCCTACGAAGTAATGGCTAAAAACATAGCTGATGAAGAAACCGAGAAAATTTATGAAGATGGGCATTACCGTAAAGTATATAAAATAAGAAGCATGCTTGATAATGTGTATGCTGTTAGCTGCGGTGGCACAAAAACCTTAAGCGATATGGTTAAAGCCTTTATGGCTTGGTCTCCTCCAGTTCCTGAAGGTAAAAAGTAATTTACATTGGTGGTTTGCAAAACCGGTTAAAGTACCAGTGGTTATCCAACCACCGGTACTAAACCATAACCTAACATTACTTGTTTTAATTTTGCCATATCGGGCGGTCCGCCTGCATTTATAATTTCGGCTATATCATGAAAATAATCGGGTACCAGTAAACCAGGACTGCAATAACAAAGAAACTCTATAACCTCGTTACTTTTATTTGCAAAAGCATGTATAACACCACGTGGTATAAAAAGAGATTCGCCGGGGTTTAGTTCAATCGTTTTCCCATCCACCGTGTAAGTGGCGGTGCCTTTTAAACTATAAACAGTTTCATCAAAACTTTCGTGGTAATGCGGCGCGGCAATTTTTGAACCTGGGTGTATAACGCACTTAAACAAGGTTAAGGCATTATGCGTATCGCTGGCATCAAGGTTGTAATGCACTTCTATACCGCCAAACTTTATTATTTCCTGATTTTTCATAACAGCTATTATTATTATTGAACTTTGGTTAAAATTTTCATATCGGGTTTAGATATTACGCCTGTTTTTTCCATAGCGGCTTTCATCTCCGGATTACTAAAAAATTGTTTAGCGGCTTCAGCACTCGCAGCTTCTTCAACAATGGTAACCATGTTTTTATTATCAACCGCTTGGTACAGGTTTATTACTTTAATGCCACCTTTTTCGCGAATAGGTGCGCCGGCATCAAACCCTTTTTTAAACTCGGCATAATCTTTAACTTCTACCGTGTTAATAATGGTTACGTTTTTACCTGTTTCGGCTGTTTTAAATGCTACACTTAACGTGGTTACTGCTAAAACTGCTGCTGTAATAATTACTTTTTTCATACGTTTTGTTTTTTATTGGTTTATATGAGGCAAAGTAACGGCATGTTGTTTTAAAAAATCTTGATTGAAATCAAGAAATGATTTACAGCTTCGTATTTCTTTTTCTAATTCTGCTTAACGTTTCGGGTGTTACACCCAGGTACTTAGCAATTTCGTATTGCGGTAAGCGTTGCAGCAGGTGCGGTTTTTCTTTTACTAAACGCCTGTAAAGCTCATCGGGTTTTTCGGTAACGGCAGCACCCAGTTGTTCTTTTAACCAGGCAATCATCCGATGGTGGTTTTTCATGTGGTACATGGCATATTCGGGAATATTACGAAGAGCAAATTCCATATTAGATTTGGTCATAGCCAACACGGTGCAATCTTCGAGTGCCTGCAAGTTCATATTGGTAGGTAGTTCGTTCAAAAAACTTAAGGATTCTCCCGTCCAACGCCCTTCTTCCATTATATAAATAGTGCGCTCGGTGCCGTTTGCATTAATATAAAACTGCCTAAAACAACCTTGCAGAATAAAAAACACATATTTAACCACATCGCCTGCTTTAAAAACCATTTCGTTTTTTTTATAACTGCGTTCTTCATATAGCGGCAACAATTTCTCAAAATCGGCTTCCGAAAAATCGTGCTTAGATTGTAACTCTTTTAAAAGAGGGTGCTTTTCCATTACTGTTGTTGTTTGCATAAAAATAAAAAAATTTCTGATTATTTAGTAGCATACAAAAAGTAGTATATTTATACCATTAGCTACAACTAATGGTATATAGAAATTTAATATCGTTATTATTTTTGCTGGGAGGTTATTCATGTACCAACAATAATACAGCAAAACAACAAACTGATAAGCATTTTGATGTTACTATTGAAAATGGCCAAGGGCAGGGTTTTGTGTATTCAGACATTTTAAATGATAAATATTTTTGCAGGCACTTTACAACTAATATTACTAATAATAGTGTAGCTCCAATACATGTCAAAATTTCTCTCGCAAACCAATATTATTATCTCAACTCAAAAGACAGCTTAAAATCAAAAGTATTTATTTTGCCACGAGAATTAGTTTTAAATAAACTGGGTTTTGATAACCTTGCATCAAAAGCGGTGAAAAGTTTTTTAGATGTCGGTTTACCCGTTTTTTTAGATAAAATAATAACTCCAAAAGAAAATTACGCAATAACCTTCGGCACGCTAACTAAAATGGGGCAATCGAGCGTCCCCGATATAACTCTAATATCAAAAGAGAATGAATCAACACTATCACTTAGCCTTAAACTTGAGAGCAATTTAAAGAGCAGTCCCTTAATAATCCCTTGTGGACAAATTACATTTGCAAATTAATTGTAGCCAAATTACTCCAATTTGTACCGTTGTTGGTGTTATTGTGCGCAAATACAGATTTCTCCCTGCGGTCGAAATGACAACAACGTTACCTCAAAATCTCAATTAAAGAGTTAAGCTCTTCAATTTTATCGGCGTGACCCAGTTTTTCGTAGGAGAATATTAGGTTACGCAGTACACGCACTATAATGTCTTTGTGATTGCAAGGTGTATAAAAAGCGGGCAAAGATTCTAACTTAAGTTGTTTTAAAAAGGCATCTATATCGCTATGCTGAAAAACAATGCCTTTACGGTACGGGTTTATGTAAAATAAAATATGCTCCTTAATGGCATCTGTGCCCGATAAGTTTATGAGGTTTTGGTGCTCATCTAAATAAGCACAAATAAAATGCTCGGGCAGGTTAACGCCGTATATGGGTATCTTAAGTTCTTGCGCTATAATAATGTACAGGCAGCTAAGCATTACAGGATTGCCACGCTTGGTTTCTAACAAGCAATTAAAAAACGAGTTTTGTGGCGAATAGTAATTGTTTATGCTGCTACCAGAGAAATTATGTACTTCAAACAAAATATGGTTTAATACATTTATTTTCTCCAGCGCGGTAAGGTCTTCGTTTAAATCGAGCCAAACATCTTGCGTAATTTGCTTTAGCTGTTTGCGTAGTTTCTCTTCGTTTAAATCAGGATACTGGTAGTGGGCTATTAAAAATAAACCTTTCAGTAAATCTTCGCTTTCGTTAGTGCCCCAATTTTCAAGTTCCGATTTTAGTTTGCTGAATTGTATGTGATGTATAATCTGCTCAATGCGTTTCTGCATGATAATGTCATACGTGTTTTCCCAGGCAGATTCTAAATGAGGAATGGCAGGTGGCCCCAGCGATACAAACTTGTTTTTTATCTCCGAATAAATAATTTCATCCGGATCGTCCAACAAATGTATTAGTGCATTAAGCTCTTTTTTATTGATACGCTGTTTCCCCACAACACAAAATTACGTAGGGAAAGGGTGGTTAATTTATGCTAAAAAAATACATATTAACAATTAGGTTGTTAATCTCTCTAAACTATTGGTAATTAGGTGCTCTACACTCTTTTTATAGTCGCTGGTAAACTGTTTCGATATTCTATTAGCTATAATTACACACACCGTAAGGCATTTGTGGTTTAATAATTTACCCAAACCATACAGGGCAGATGTTTCCATTTCGAAATTAGTAATGCGTAGTCCGTTGGCATTAAAGGCGGTAAGCAATTCGTTTAAATCGGGCTTAGCCGCTTTAAGGCGTACTTGCCTGCCTTGCGGACCATAAAAACCAGGTGCAGTAGCCGTAATACCGGTTGGGTTACCTACAGCAAATTTTTTAAATAGTGTATCGTCTGCTTTTACGCAGTATGGGTAAGGCAAGTTAGGAGTCCAATCGGTGTGTTTCATAAACGTATCGCTTATAAAATCTTCATTAATCGATTTATAGTCGGCATAGTAATTAAGCAAGCCATCTAAACCCAAACCGTACTGAGAAACTACCAACGAGTTTACCGGTATATCAGCCTGCAATGCACCCGATGTGCCTAAACGCACCAAATTTAAACTACGCATTTTAGGTTTAAGGGTGCGTGTTTTTAAATCGATGTTAACCGCCGCATCAAGCTCGTTTATTACAATATCAATATTATCGGTACCAATGCCTGTAGATACAACGCTTATGCGCTTGCCATTAAACCAACCTGTATGGGTTACAAACTCACGGTGCTGTATTTTGCACTCAACCTTAGTGAACATTTTAGATATCTGCTCTACCCTGCCCTGGTCGCCCACCAAAAGCACATCATCGGCAATGTGTTCTTCGTTAATGTCTAAGTGGTAAACGTTATGTTTATCGGTTATAATAAGTTCTGTTTCGGCAAACTGCATAGTGTTAAAATTTAAGAGCACGAAAATAACATTAAAACTTGATACCACTACCCCACCCCCTATTGTTACTTTTTTATTAAATATTTGTATGGAAACTCAAAAACTAAAAAAAGTTTCCGTAGTTTTGCCCCGCAAAAATCAAAGCATGTTTATGAAAAAAGTAATTTTACTTTTTATTTTTAGTTTCTTATTGGTTGGTATAAAAGCGCAAACACACTCTATTAGCGGCTACGTTAAAGATGCCAAAAACGGTGAAGTTTTAATTGGTGTTAGCGTTTACGAAAAAGGCACTACCAATGGTGTTAGCACCAATGCCTATGGCTTTTACTCCTTAGTGCTGAAATCTGATACACCTACCGTTATTATATCCTACACGGGTTATGCTACACAAAGTATAAAAGCCGATTTAACCACTAAAAACATCACCAAAAACTTTGAATTGAGCGATGCCGCAAATGATTTAAATGAAGTAGTAGTTTCGGCAGAACGTGAAGACCAAAACGTAAAATCTACCGAAATGAGTATGGCTAAGCTCGACATTAAACAAATTGGTCGCATACCGGCATTATTGGGTGAGGTTGATATTATACGTGCTGTGCAATTATTACCAGGTGTTACTACTATGGGCGAAGGGGCATCGGGCATTAACGTGCGTGGAGGCAACATTGACCAAAACCTTATTCTGTTAGATGAGGCACCTGTGTATAATGCATCGCACTTATTTGGTTTCTTTTCTATTTTCAACCCAGATGCGGTAAAGGATGTAAAGCTTATTAAAGGCGGTATACCGGCACAGTACGGCGGACGTTTATCCTCTATTTTAGATATCCGCATGAAAGAGGGTAACAGCAAAAAATTACAAATAAATGGTGGTATAGGTACCATTTTTAGTCGCCTATCTATCGAAGGGCCACTCATTAAAAATAAAATGTCGTTTATTATAGCCGCACGCCGAAGCTATATTGATATTTTAGCGAAACCCATTTTAAAGAAAACCCAACCCGATTTAGGTAACCTTACTTTTTACTTTTACGACCTAACAGCTAAAATAAATTACCGTGTAAACGAAAAAAATAATTTGTTTTTAAGCGGTTACATGGGTCAAGATGTGTTTGGCGCGGGCTTTAGTTTTAAATATGGTAACGCAACCAGCAGCTTACGTTGGAACCACTTATTTAACGATAAACTGTTTTTAAACACTACGGCGTTTTACAGCAACTATAATTATGGCTTAGGTTTTACCAATGCAGGTAGCAACCAAAGTTTCACCTGGACGTCGAACATTATAAATTATAGCGTTAAACCTGATTTTACATATTATTTGAACAACAAAAACACCATGCATTTTGGCGGACAAAGTTTGTTTTTACAGTTTGAGCCAGGCAAGGCTATAGTAACAGCTAACGGCGTATCAAACAACATTAGTTTGGCTAATAAATATGCTTGGGAAAACGCGTTGTATATAGATGACGAGTATAAAGTAAACTCACGCATCAGCGTTCAGGCAGGTTTACGTTACTCTTTATTTAATTATATGGGAAGTGGCAACCGCTTTGATTATTATGATACCGTACCCAACAACTCCAAACGCTTAAAAGATACCGTGCATTTTGGCATGTTTAAAACCATTGCTCAGTATGGAAATTTTGAACCACGCCTGTCTTTTAAATTAGATGTAACCGATAACAGCTCCATTAAAGCAAGCTATAACCGCACAGCGCAATATTTACAATTAGTATCAAATACGGCAGCGGCTACCCCTTTAGATATTTGGACACCCGCTACCAATAACATTAAACCACAGTTAGCCGACCAAGTAGCCGTTGGTTATTTCAGAAACTTAAAAGAAAACATGTTTGAGGCATCGGTAGAAGTGTATTATAAAAAAATGCAAAACCAGTTAGATTATGTTGATAATGCCAACCTGCTTTTAAACAAAACATACGAGGGTGATTTACTGCAAGGTAAAGGTAGGGCTTATGGTTCGGAGTTTTATTTCAAAAAAATAAAAGGCAAGTTTAACGGTTGGGTTAGTTACACCTACTCGCGCACGCTACGTCAGGTTGATGGCCTTAGTAATAACACTTGGTACCCCAGCAAATATGATAGACCAAATAACTTAGCCGTAGTTTTAAATTACGATTTTAATAAACGCTGGAACGTATCGTGTAACTTTGTTTACATAAGCGGCACACCAAACACCTTCCCCGATTCACGGTTTGAAATACAAGGTTACGTGCAAGGTTATAACACCACCAATTTGCGCAACAATTTTAGAAACCCATCGTATAACCGTTTAGATTTTTCGGCCACCTATAATTTTAAAAAGAACGAGAACCACCGCTGGCAAAGTAGTATTGTAATAAGTGTTTATAATGCCTATGCCCGCAAAAATGCTTTCGCTGTTTATTTTCAGGCCGACCCAACCAACGCCACACAAACACAAGCTGTTAAGTACACCGTGGTTGGCACCATTATACCTGCTATAACCTATAACTTTAAATTTTAATAGAAATGAAAAAAATACTTTTAAATTTAGTTACCGCCATTTTTAGTTTAGTGCTTATCACATCTTGCACAAACGTTATACAGGTTAGTGTGCCAACAGGTGCTACCCTTGTGGTGGTAGATGCCTTTATAAATAATAAACCCCAACCACAAACCGTTAGGTTAACCACCACGGCCGATTATTTTAGCAATGCGCCAACACCTCCTTTATTGGGCGCTACGGTTACCTTAAACGATTTAACCAACAACATAAGCTATACCTTTACACCCGATGGTAACGGAAATTACATTTATACCCCAGTAGTAAACGATAGCATGGCTACTATCAACCACAAGTATCAATTAAACGTATCATGGAATGGCAATAAGTATGTTGCCTTATCAACGTTAAATAGAACAACCACGGTAGATACTATTGCTTTTAGAAGCTCAGGTTTTGACGCTGTAAACAAATATCCTAATGATACTACTACACCACGTAGGTTTTTCCCAATTTTAAAAGCCGAAGACATTAAAGGCGAAGCTGATTATTATTGGCTTAAAGTATATAACAATGGTGTTTTTTATAATGCACCTGCGCAAATGGATGTTTTTCAGGATGGTGGCTATGCCAATACAGATGGTTATACAATCGGTCTTCAATTTGCATTTTATGGCTTAACATCAAGCGATAATCCTATTTATAGATATGATGTTTGTACGGTTGAAATTTTATCTATAGATAAAGACACGTTTGGCTATTTAACTCAATTACAAGCACAGCTTACCAATGCACAAAGCGGGCTGTTTGCTGTTACACCCGAAAACGTGAAAACTAACATACAACAAACTGCCGGCACACAAAAAGCTATTGGTTGGTTTAATATGGGTGCAAGTAGCAGTAAAAGTCAAATTGCTTTATAACAAACTACTGTACTCCTACAGCTTCTTTACTATAATCGTGTACCACATTATAAAGTGTATCACGTTCTACCGGGCGTAAATCAACTTGCTTAATTAAATCTACTAACTGTTGCGTAGTAAGTATTGGAGTGGCTTCTTCCGAGCCCGCCATCGAATATATTTTGGTGGTATCATCAATGGTACCATCTATATCGTCAGCACCAAAGTTAAGCGCCAGTTGTGCGGTGCTTCTGCCAATCATAGCCCAATAAGCTTTTATATGGTCAAAGTTATCTAAGTATATTCTGCTAATGGCATAATTGCGTAAGTCTTCTATAACACTAACCTCCGGTACATGACTCATTTGATTATCTTTATTTCTAAACTTTAAGGGAATAAATGCATTGAATCCACCAGTTTTATCTTGCAAGATTCTTAGTCTTTCTAAATGGTCTATGCGGTGCCAGTATTTTTCAACGTGTCCGTATAACATGGTAGCATTACTTTTCATACCAAGTTTATGCCATGCTTCATGTATAGCCAACCATTCATCGGCACTACATTTACCACCTGCAATTTCATCACGTATCTCCGGGTGAAAAATCTCTGCTCCCCCGCCCGGCATAGAATCTAAGCCTGCCTCTTTCATCAGTTTCATTCCTTCTTCATAACTAATCTTTGCTTTTTTAAAAATGTAATGATACTCAACCGGAGTAAGCGCTTTAATATGCAGATTAGGGCGATGCTCTTTTATTTTTCTAAATAAATCAGTATAAAATGTAAAATCTTGTTTAGGAATAACACCACCTGTAATATGAACTTCGGTAACGGGTTTATCATCCCATTTTTTAATTGTATTTAAAATTTGGTCAACCGATAATTCCCACCCCTCTTCTTTCTGTTTTATTAAACGAGAGTACGAACAAAATGAGCACGTGTAAACACAAATATTGGTAGGCTCAACATGAAAGTTACGGTTAAAGAAAACCTTATCGCCCGATTTTTGTTGCTTTACATAATTTGCCAAAGCACCTACAAAACCAAGTTCTGCTTTTTCAAATAACAACACCCCATCATCAAAACTAATGCGCTTGCCTGCCATTACTTTTTCGGCAATTTGTTTTAAGGCTGTATCAATTTTTGTGTGAGTTAAATAGTGTTGTATGCTGGCAGGTTTCATGTGCGTTAATTTTGCACAAAGATACAAAACAAGTTGCTAAATTACTTCTACAACCTCGTTTGGCAAATAAATTAAAAAAGCCTTTACTGCTTTGATAGAAACCTGACTTAAGGTGTATTTATATAGCTGAAGCTGCTTAATATGTTTATCAGACTTTTCGCCGGTTTTAAAATCTATAACCGTATGTTGTTGCGGGGTAGTTACTATCCTATCAGGACGGATAATTTCTCCATCAGCCAAAAACAACTCCGTTTCGTTTTTAACCTGCACATTATCCGAAAAATATTCTTTTAAATCTGTATGCTGAATTAATTGAAGCAGTATAGATTTTAATTCCTCTGTTTGATTAGCTAAAATATTGCCCTGTAAAACAGCTCGTTGTAATGCGCCATCAACATCCTTCTCTGTTTTTATATTAGCTAAAATATCATGCAGAATAATGCCATACTTGCGTTTGCTTTCGGTATCAAAATCGTAATCGGTTAACTTTATGGCAATGCTTTTGTGTAAATCTCGGTAAGAAATGTGTTGCAAAGTTTCCATTTCCTGCTCCTTCTTCGGTTCTTTTTTAGGATACACCCCTGTTTCAAAGAATTTAGCATCTCGTTGCTCGCTGTACTTTTGGTTTACAAAGTTTTGTAACCAATTAGTAATACAGTTACCCTGCTTTTTTTCACGACTAATAATATGCAGTGCAGATACGGCTCGTGTACAAGCCACATACAATACATTTAAATTATCTAAGGTTTGTTTTTGGTCTTCTTCTTCCGAATTGGTTTTAAAGTTGGTTTTCTCTAACTCTTTACCTGTTTTTACAAGCGCAACAGGTAGTTGAGCCACTTCATTATTAGTATCAATTAAAATTTGCTCTGTACTCTGTAAACGCCAATCGGCAAACGGAATAATTACAACCGGAAACTCCAAGCCTTTAGAAGCATGTACCGTTAGTATTTTTACTGCATTGGTGTTTTGCGGAATTTTAACCGAAAGATTATCTCGTTTTTTGTACCACCATTGTAAAAACAAAAATAGGGAAGCGTTTTCTCTTTCATTAAAAGAAGCTACTTCATCTAAAAAAAAGTTTACAAACAAGGGGTTCTTATTTTCTATCTTAAAAACTCTGATTAACTCCGTACAAATTTCAAATAAAGGCAGCGATGCTAAATACGTTATATGTAATTCTGCATTAAAACTGCGTAAAATTTCATTTAGCTTATAAGGTGTTGAAGCAGTTTGCTGAAACTGTGTATGCTTTATTGAATAATGTAACTCCTCTTTTAAATAAGCTAAAATAGCACAGGCAGAAATGCCATCGTTGTTATTAGTAAGCCATGTAAAAAAATTGACTAAAAAATTTACTTCAGCACAGGTTTTTAATAATAACGAATCAGACGATACAACCGGAATGCCCTTATGCATTAAAAACTGCGCTAACACACTTCCATTTCTATTATTACGGGTTAGTACCGCTATGTCATTATACGCATATTTATTGGCTAACGATTCTTCTATAAACTCCAAGGTTTTTTGAAGAACCAGTTTATCTTTTTCCTCGGCATCCTTATCAATAAAAGATATGGTTATTTTCCCACCCTGCTTTGAAAACGCCTGCTGACTACTATTTTCATATACTTTTTGATGCTCTTCGTTTAAATAAGTGGCAGATAACCAGTTGAATAAATTATTATTAAACCCAATTATTTCAGCGCAACTTCTTCTGTTGATGTTTAATTGTTTCTCCTTATAATTAATTTCAAGCGCTTTTTGTTGCTCATTAATAACTCTATTATGCTCCGCAGATTTAATTTTGGGCAGATTTACAAACTGGTCAACATCGGCACCACGCCAACGGTAAATAGATTGCTTGCCATCACCCACAATCATACAAAATTTACCTTCAGCCAATGAGTTATGTACAAGCGGCAATAAATTAAGCCACTGCAAAACCGATGTATCCTGAAACTCATCTATTAAATAGTGTTTGTATCTATCACCCAAACGCTCATAAATAAAAGGCACGGGTTCATCCTGTATAAAACTCGATACTGCTTTGTTAAACTCACTTATAAATACAATATTTTTTTCCTCTTTATATTTTAAAACTAATTCTTGTACTTCATTTAACACGCAAAGCGCCGTTATGTTTTTAAGTAAAAGTTTATGCAAAAAATACTCAGAGATACTTTTTTCTCTATAATTTTCTACATCAAAATAAATTGAACGCAACGTTTCTTTCACATCATCTATATCGGTATTGGCATTTTTAGCGGGATACCACTTATCTTCTTTAATAGCAGCATCAACCCTGGCACTCTTTAGTTCATCATCGCCAAAAACTTTGTTTTTTACTTTTTTGAAATAACCAAAAAACCCGCTCTCACCATAGCTAAAATCGGAAACCGAAATATTTTTTTTTGCAATAGTTAAATAAGCTTTATCAGCCAAAGTAATTAAATGATGTTCGGTTTTGTGTACACTTGCCTGTAATTGCTTTTTAATTTCCAGCAAATCTTCTAAGCTTACTTTACCCAGCAATTCGGCTTCTTTCGTGTCTTTTTTAGCAATTAAAATAGGACGAGCTAACTCAAAAATTTCGTTTTCTATTTTCCAGTTTTTTTGCTCATCTACTTTATCAGATGCATAACTTAGTAACAGATTTTGAAGCAATTTATTTTGCTTCATATTAATAAGCAGCTCATCTATAGCCCACCACAAAGCCGCATCTTCATCTGTATCTACAGTAAAATTAGCAGGCAACTGTAAGTCAATAGAAAAACGTTTTATTAAACGATATACAAAACTATCAATAGTACAAACTGAAAAATCAGCGTACTGGTGTAGCAAATTTTGATGCAACTCTTTACAACACGCCTGTAACTCCGCCTCAGAAATAAATAATTCTTTTTGCAAGTCAACTGCTAAATGTGTTTTTTCAAATAAAGAAATTTGTTGCAACGCAGTTAGTATACGTTCTTTCATTTCGGCAGCAGCCTTATTGGTAAAGGTTACTGCCAGTATTTGTTTGTACGCTATATGCAGGCGATGAGGGTCGGCTAAGGCAAGTTTTAAATATTCTTTTACTAAGGTGTATGTTTTACCCGAACCCGCAGATGATTTATAAACAACAAAGTTATCGGGCATAAACACAGTTTATTTTACAGGAGAAAAAGTTATTTCGTACATAGTTCCTTCAACGGGTAACTGTTTTATAACACCATGCAATTGTTCTGCCAGTGTTTTAATCAGCTCCAAACCAAATGTACCATGAGCATCATTTAAGCCAATTTTACTACCCACTCCATTATCTCCAATTATCATTGTGTACGATTTATCCTCATTTTTCTTCATCTTAAATGTGATTATATTGGCATCCCTATCAGAAGAAAAAGCATATTTAAGCGAGTTTGAAATTATTTCATTTATCAGTAACCCCACCGGAATCATAGTGTCTAAATCCAGTTTATCAACATCAACTTCTATATGATATCTTATAGGGAAATCAAGCTGATACGTATCTACAAGCTGTTTAATAAGGTTTTTTATATACTCGTTAAAATTGATAGATGATAAGGCACTATTCTCATACAATTTTTCGTGGATAACAGACATGGTATAAATTCGGTTCTGGCAATCCTGAAAAATATCCAGCATCTTTTTATCATCAATATAAAATTTCTGTAGGTTTAAAAGGCTATTTATTACCTGTAAATTATTTTTTACCCGATGGTGTACTTCTTTAAAAAGATATTCTATTTCCTGCTTTTGTTTTAAAATCTCCGCAGTACGCATATCAACATGATGTTCTAATTTTTTATTTTTCAGTATGGTAAATTTAATCCTGTATTGAACAAACCAATAAAAGGCAATGCCAACCAAAATAATAATTAAAAAATAAAACCAAGCCGTTTTCCAAAAAGGAGTAGCTATATTAAAACTATATTGTGTAAGCGTATAATTAAAAGGAGAATCGGCATAGGCCTTTACTTTAAATACATAATGCCCCGGTTTAAGATTTGTATAAGTAACCTGCGTTTCATTTGTTTTAAGCCATTGTGTATTTAAACCCTCCAACATGTACTGGTATTTAATTCTTGGAGCCGCATACATGTTAATGCCAATAAATTTAAACGTTAAGTAATTATTATCGTAACTAAATGTTGGTTCTACCGGTAAATGAAACCATCCGGTTGTTGTGTATCCATTTTTATCAAAATCAAACGGTTTAGAAAAAGCATCTATGCCCGTAATGTGCATGGTCGGTCTGGTTTCTATACTTACATCATTAGCAGGCACATATTCTATTATGCCTTTTATAGTTGCAAAAAATAAATTACCGGCTCTATCTTTAGTAACAGCGCGTGTATTACACTCTATGCCTTTAAACCCTTCTTGATACGAGTAGTTTTTTATACGAACAATTTCTCCTTTAGATGATATATTTAATTTATCTATCCCCTTGTTTGTACCCACCCACACGTTACCCAAATTATCTGTAATTAAGGAGTATATGGTTGATGAAGCCAACCCATCAGCTTGCGAGTACGCTCTAAATTTGGTACGATTATATTGTACCACACATCTATCCGTTCCAAAGTACATATTGCCTTGCCTGTCTTCAGTAATAGAACCTATATAATCATTGCAAAACTCTTTTACGTTGCGGCAATTATTAATTTTTCCGTTTTGTATATAGTTTACTCCAAAACCGGTACCTATCCAAATAATGCCTCGTGTATCTTGGTAAAGAGCATGTATATAATCGTGTGTTAGTCCGTTTTGTTTACTGTAATGATTTATATTATTTCCTTGAAAACAATATAAACCTTGCCCCGAAGTTCCAATCCACATATTATTATTTTTATCAAATAATATAGAACGTACCGCAGTACTATCAGGCAGTAGCGCATATTTTTTTACAATAGTATTATTTATAGAAAACAAACCATTACTACCACCAACCCAAACAATGCCTTTTTTATCCTGCACAATAACACGAGCTCCTTTTATAGGTAAGCCATTTTTTGCATTAAATTTTACCGTACTCTTTTCGTTGTATTTTATTACTTCCGTTCCGTTTGGAGATGCCCATAAATTATTTTCTTTATCGGCCATTATACCAAATATGTTACTGACATCAAAACCGGGTAAATTATCGTAATACACAAATGGTGATGGATTATATTTTATAATCCCTTCTCCATTTGTACCAAACCAAAGGTTTCCGCTCCTATCTTCGCAAACCGTTGTTACAACATCTGCTTTAAACCCGTTTGCTCTATTAAAAAATTGCATTTTTTTTCCATCCAATTTAGCTATGCCGGCACCATTAGTACAAAGCCAAATATTATTATGGTTATCAAAAATAATATGCTGAATGTCTAATTTTTTTAACTCATCATTTTTTTGATACGGTATAATTTGATATGCATCGTTATTTTTTTTAGATAAAATAAACAAGCCTTCTCCTTTAACTGATAACCATAAATTACCCGATTTATCTTGAGCCAATGCATTAACAGCAGGTTTTATTTTAAATAGATTATTAATGTTTATCCATTCATAATTATTGTACAAAAACACTTCGTTGTTTGCTAAAAACCAAAGTTTGCTTTGTTTATCTTTTAAAACTTTTTCAATATTTTTTGTATGAGAAAACAACTCCGGCTTTATTGCTGAAACTATTTTATTGTCAACCGTATTAAGACCTTCGGAAGTAGCTATGTAAACTTTGTTTTTTTTATCTACAGTTATAGCTGTAACACTATTTTCAAGCAAGCCATTTTCCTTAGTAAGATTAAAAAAGTTCTTTCCGTCAAAACGAGTAACACCACCATAGGTAGTTCCAATCCAAATATGCCCGTTTAAATCTTCATCTATAGCGGTAATAATATTTCCTGCAATGCCTGCAAGCTCATCATATACTTTAAATTTCACACCATCAAAACAAGCAACGCCACCACCTTGGGTGCCAATCCATAAATAACCACGTGTGTCTTCTTTTATACAAGTAACTTGAGCCTGAGGTAAACCATTTTCAAGACTTATGGTTTCAAAATTATACGTCTGTGCAGATAACAATCGCACAAGGCTTACAAAAAAAAGACTGTATAGAATTTTGTTAAACTTCACAAAAGAGCAACTGTGATTTGCTATATTAAATTTACGCTATTTTTTCAGAATACGTTGTTTAGTTTTTATAAAAAATACTTATTATTTCTTTTTTACTAAACCATAAAAAGCAACCAAGCACCATACACCTTCTAATACAGCAAACGGCATAGCTTTAATTAAATAGGAGCCATAACATGCTAAACCCGCGCCAACAAAATTTAAAAGATTATAATAAACATTTTGCATGTTTATTTTTTTCAGCGTAAGTAGAAAAAAAGCCAATAAGACTAAAGATACCCCAACCGAATTTATAATATCGGGTAGGCTCATAACTACTTAGCACTTGCTGTGTAGTTTTTGTAGAATAACGGAATAGTTTCTATGCCCTTTAAGTAATTAAACACACCGTAATGCTCGTTAGGTGAATGTAATGCATCGCTATCTAAACCAAAACCAAATAGTATAGAATCTAAACCTAATTCTTTTTTAAATAAGGCAACAATTGGTATACTACCACCACCACGAGTAGGGATAGGAGTTTTGCCATAGGTTTGCTCCATGGCTTTTGCAGCTGCTTTATATGCATTTGAAGAAGTTGACACCACAACAGGCTCCCCGCCATGATGGGCAGTTACTTTTACTTTTACCGATTTAGGCGCAATGCTTTCAAAATGTTTTGCAAATAAATTGCTTATTTTATCTGAACCTTGATTAGGAACTAAACGCATAGATATTTTAGCAAAGGCTTTTGAAGGAAGTACTGTTTTAGCGCCATCGCCTGTGTAACCACCCCAAATACCATTTACATCAAGCGTTGGACGAATGCCTGTACGCTCGTTTGTAGTATATCCTTTTTCGCCACGTTCTTCAACAATGTCTAAATCTTTTTTAAAGTCGTTTAAGTTAAAAGGAGCTTTATTTAAATCTGTTCTTTCATCGGCAGAAAGTTGCATTACCTCATCATAAAAACCGGGAATGGTAATATGGTTATTTTCATCGTGCATAGATGCAATCATTTTGCACAAAATATTTATAGGGTTGGCTACCGCGCCACCATAAACACCACTATGCAAATCTCTGTTTGGTCCGGTAACCTCAACTTCCATATAGGCCAAACCACGTAAACCCACATCAATAGAAGGCGTATCATTTGCAATAATAGATGTATCAGAAATTAAAATTACATCGGCTTTTAAACGTTGTTTGTTTTCAACTACCCACGCACCCAGGTTCGCTGAGCCAACCTCTTCTTCACCTTCAATCATAAATTTTACGTTGCAAGGCAGGGTGTTGGTTTTCATCATAAACTCAAATGCCTTAATGTGCATGTAAGCTTGCCCTTTATCATCACACGAACCACGGGCAAAAATAGCCCCATCAGGGTGTACAGCTGTTTTTTTAATTACAGGTTCAAACGGTGGAGAATCCCATAAATTTAATGGATCAGCAGGTTGCACATCATAATGTCCGTAAACTAAAACAGTAGGGAGTTTAGCATCAATAATTTTTTCGGCATACACAACCGGGTAACCTTTGGTAGCACACACCTCAGCTTTATCTGCCCCCGCAGCAATCAACTTTGCTTTTACAGCTTCTGCCATGCGTTGCATATCAGGTGCGTGTTCGGGCTTAGCACTGATTGATGGAATTTTTAAAAGTTCAATTAACTCATCTAAGAAACGTTGTTTATTAGCTTGTATATATTCTTTTATTTGTGAGTGTTCCATATTGTGCTTATTGAATTATTGATACAATATTTTAATTAATCGACTACATGATTATTTCGTCGTCGGCCTCGTTATAAAACTTAAACTGTGTAAAGGCAAAAGAAGCCATGCTACGTACAGTTATTTTACAACCGGTAGCTTTTTTCCATTTATGTAGAAGACTATTCCAAAAGAAACCTTTTGTTATAAAAGCCTCAATATAAGGATGTACACAAAGAGTTATTTTCTTTAAGTTTTGTTCTTTTACAATGTATTTTAAGGCGCTTTCAATTTGTTCAACAAACAACACACTTGGTTGTACTTTACCTGTACCGTTACAACTTGGACAAACTTCTTGCACATCAACATTCATTTCAGGGCGCACACGCTGACGGGTAAGCTGTATTAAACCAAATTTACTTGGTGGCAAAACATTATGCTTAGCCCTATCGGTTTTCATAAACTCTTTAAATTTCTCAAAAAGTTCACGACGATACTCAGGGTTACGCATATCAATAAAGTCAACCACAATAATGCCACCCATATCACGCAGTCTTAGTTGACGAGCAATTTCAGCGGCAGCTTCCAGGTTAACCTCTAAAGCATTTTCATCTTGCGTATTGGTTGATTTTGCACGGTTTCCGCTATTTACATCAATAACGTGTAAGGCTTCGGTGTGCTCAACTATTAAATAAGCTCCACTTTTTAAGTGAACTGTTTTGCCAAAAAGCGATTTTATCTGCTTTTCAATACCGAAACTATCAAAAATTGGAATTTTACTATCGTACGATTTAATAATGCTTAGTTGGTCGGGCGCAATATTTTTAAGATACGTAGTTATATCCGTATGTATTTGTTTATCGTTGATGTGTACTGCCGAAAATTTTTCGTTCAGTATATCACGTAACAAAGCATTGGTTCTATCAACTTCGCCAAGCACACGAGCAGGCGGTTGAGCCGTTTTAAGGGTTTTAAAACACTCTTCCCACTTAGCTACTAAATCGTTTAAATCAGCTTCTACCTCAGCTACAGTTTTACCTTCGGCTACGGTACGAATAATTACACCAAAATTTTTTGGTTTAATATTTTGCACCAGTTCTTTAAGGCGAACTTTTTCTTCCTGACTTCTTATTTTAGAAGAGATAGAAACTTTATCTGCAAAAGGAATAAGTACTAAAAAACGACCGGCTAAAGAAATTTCGCAAGTAACACGAGGCCCTTTTGCAGAAATAGGTTCTTTAGCAACCTGTATTAAAATATCTTGTCCACTTTTTACAAGTGTATTTATTTTACCATCTTTAGGTATATCTTTTTCGGCTTTAAAATACATCAGGTTAGATGTAGTTTGTTTGCCCGATTTTACCTGTTCAACAAATTTGGTAAGTGTAGCTGCCTGCGGGCCTAAATCTAAATAGTGTAAAAAAGCGTCTTTTTCGTAACCGACATCTATAAAAGCAGCATTAAGTCCGGTCATAACCTTCCCCACTTTGCCTAAATAAATATCACCAACAGCCCACTTTAGATTACCTTTTTCGCGATGCAACTCTATCAAACGCTTGTCATTAAGCAAAGCTATGACAATCTCGTCCGAGGTTTTGTTTATAATCAGTTCGTAATTCACGATAAATATGATTGAATATATATATGCGCCAAAAGCTGAAAAGATATGCTCTTTTCAGCCTAAGGCGAATTATTTAAAGAAATAGATTATTTCTTTTTATGACGGTTCTTTCTAAGACGTTTTTTACGCTTATGAGTGGCCATTTTATGACGTTTTCTTTTCTTTCCGCTTGGCATAGAATTTATTTTTGTGCTTTGGTTTATAACCTCGGCTGGTTAAACATTACTTTTTAATTGTTGTATATATTTTTTAATTTGTTCTCTAATTTCTTTGTCGGGCGTTAAAGCCACGTATTTTTCCAGTGTCTCAATTGTTTTCGTTTTCTCTCCTTTTTTCTCATAAATATCAGCCAGAAATAAATAGGCTTCCAAATATTCAGGGTTTATTTTAAGTACTTTTTGATAGCGAACTTCTGCTTTATCAAACTGACCCGATTTTACTGCAAAAGCACCTAAAACCATTTGCACTTGTATGTTTGTGCTATCAGCCAGTTCAACTTCTTTAAGCATTCCTATACCTTTCATAGGGTCGGTGCTTCCTTCAACATAACAAGATGCTAATTGAATTTTAGCCTGACTATAATTTGGTTGAATAGATAAAGACTTATTGTAGCAAAACATAGCGCTTTGGTAAAGGCTTTGTGCTTGGTTTTTATCTTTTATAAACCCTACCGAATAAAAATAGCGGTTACCTGCATCGCACCACACTTTAGCGGAGTTTATTTTTTCAGCTTTCTTTTGATAGTAAAAACAAGATGCTACAGGTAGTTTTTTGATATTGAAAAATTCCACTACAGCATTTATGCCTGTTGTATCGATAGCTTTTTTGTCAAGTGCTTCATATTCTTTCTTGTCTTTATCAGACATGGCAGATATAAGCGCATCTACATATACTTTAATATCTACAACTTGCGTTGTAGTTTTTTCAGCAATATCCTCGGCTTTTTTAACCGGTTTTTTGTTGGCAATAAATAAAAGAACAAATAATATAACAGAACAAGTAACTACAATTAGCTGTAGCGTACGGGTATTTTTCATTCTGCTTTAACGTTTTTCTTAATCTTATCTGCAAATGTTTTGGCAGGTTTAAAAGCAGGTATAAAGTGCGCCGGAATGTGTACAGCCTGGTTTTTGGTAATATTACGGCCAATTTTAGCTGCACGTTTTTTACATAAAAAAGTACCAAACCCACGCAGGTAAATATTTTTACCTTGGGTCATATTGTTTTTAACAACCTTCATAAAAGATTCAACTGTATTTAATACAATGGTACGTTCTACCCCTGTTTTTTCAGCTATCTCATTTACTATGTCGGCTTTGGTCATTTATTAAGCTTTTAAAAATAGGGGGCAAAGATACACTTTTTTACTAATTATCAGTGGTTTAAAGTTTTTTTAGCCAAAATACTTTTGTTACAGTTTGGGCTTTAATAATGTATATAGTTAGAGAGAAATTAGATCTTATATAAAACAAAAAACGCCGACTAAAAGCCGGCGTTTCTTTTATAGGAAATATAAATTATGCAAGTTTTACGTTAACAGCATTTAATCCTTTTTTACCTTCTTGTACATCAAAAGTTACGTTATCGTTTTCACGAATTTCGTCTTGGATACCTGATACATGAACAAAGATTTCTTCACCTGTTCCTTCTGTTTTAATGAATCCGAAACCTTTGGTTTCATTAAAAAATTTTACTACTCCGTTTTTCATTTTTTGTTTTGTTTTATTTATTTTGTATTTGTTTAAATTTAATCAAAAGCGCGCGTAAATACTAAATACACCCTTTCGGTTACTTAATTAAGAAAATGTAAAATTTATCGGATTGCAATGTTTGTTACAAATAGACTGAGATACAATCTTCTTTAAAGAAGCACGCAAATGTACAATATAATTTAATGATTAACTAATTTATTTTATCTAACCACGGTAACTGTACCATGATAATCGTGCGATTTATTAAAATCGTCGTAAAAACTCACCTTCCAAACATAAACATCTTCTTGTACAATATCACCATTTTTACGTCCATCCCAACTGGTTTCTAAATTAGTTGCATGAAAAATCATTAAACCCCAACGATCAAAAATCCACATATTGTATGTATTATCCTTAATGCCTATCCCCTCACCTTTAAAGCCCTCATTTGTACCATCGCCATTAGGCGAAAAAGCATTAGGAATATAAAATGTAACTGCATCGTTAATAATTACAATTTCTCTAATTGTATCTGCGCAACCATATATATTTTGAACAATTTGAGTTACTACATAATCACCGGGTGCTTGTTCGCTATATGCATGCTGAGGGTTTGCTATAGTTGAATAATTAAGTGAATCAACGGTTTCATAATAGTCTCCAAAATTCCAGTTATAAGCATGTGGACCTGATGCACCTATTGATTGGTTTTGAAAATAGACAAGTGGGTCAATAATATCAGCATCTTTAGGCCCCCATGCAAAACCTGCCAATGGTTTTGGATATACCGTTATGTAATTAGGTTTGGTAATTGTAGTAACACAATTACTATCGGTTACTACAGTTAACGATACTGAATAATAATTGGTTTGAGTATGCGAGCCATTAGTATATGTTTGTTGCGCTATTGTTTGCGTGGTATAAGTAGCCGTTGAGGAGTTGCCAAAATCCCACGTCCAAGTTTTTACCGGTATAGAAACAACATCCGTAAATATAGTTTTCAATGGGGTGCAACTTACTGAATCTGCAAAAAAATCAACTTTCGCACTTGGGTTAACAAATACCGATTCGGTAACATTATTTTTACAACCGGCAAGTGTGGTAACCGTTAAGCTTACCGCAAATGTTGTATTAGCCGGCGTCAATAAAAAAGATGGGTCTTTTATGGTAGATGTTCCGGTTCCAAAATTCCAATTCCATTGAGAGATTGGGCTTCCGGCGGAAGTAGACTCGTCTACAAATTGCGTATTATTCCCATCACAAGCACCTACATAATAAAACTTAGCTACCGGATTTGGATCAACCGTTATAGAAAACGTTATTGGTGGTCCTGCACAACCATTTAAAGTATCAGTAACCACAATAAGGTTGCTTTGTTGTCCGGAAGCAGAACCTACTGATGTAAATGAAGGAATAAGTGTACTTCCGTTTGTAGTAGATAAACCAATAAAAGGAGTGTTTATTGTATTCCAAGTAATAGTGGCATTTGCAGGTACAGCAGTTATTGTATCAGCAGATACAACTGCGTTAGGACAATACTCTAAGTTACCATGAGTAACCGAAGGCGTAGGTTTTACGACAACAGTATAACTTTCTGGCGAACCGGTACATCCATTTAAAGAAGGTGTAACTGTTATAACACCTAAAATATTTGTCCCTGTATTATTTACTGCGGCAGTAAATTGTGGTGTAACACCAACTCCATTAGTTTGAGCCAAGCCAATAGATGGGTTGTTGTTTACCCAGGAGTAAGCAACATTTGCATTTGGCGAAGGTGTATATGTAGGAGGAGGCACAACATCATTCCAACAATAAGGAGGTGGCGATGTAACTGCAACCTGCGGTATTGGGTTTACGTTTACAGTAATTATTTTTGATGAAACACAACCACTTGTAGATGTTATTGTTAAATCAACCGTATAAGTACCAGCAGTGGGATAAAGATAGGTAGGGTTTTGCAAATTTGATGTATCTGCCGGATTTGTAGCATCACCAAAATTCCAATTATATGCTACGTTTGTAGTAGGCGTAGATGTATTATTAAAAACAGAATTTGAACCTACACAAACCGTTGGTGTTGAATAAGCTACAATTGCATTGGCAGTTACTTCAACACTATTGGTTGTAGTTACCGGACAATTAAAGCTATTTGTTACCGTTAAAGTAGCCACAAAAGTACCTGAATTAGTATAGATATATGTGGGGTTTTTAACAACTGAAGTACCTGCACCATCTCCAAAATTCCAATTGTAGGATGTTCCGCCGGTTGATGTGTTTGTAAATGTTGTAACGAGTTGTTTACAAACAGTATCTGCTATAAAAGAAGCTGTAGGTATAGGGTTTACAGTAACCATTGTACTATAAGTTGCTGTACACCCTTCTGAACTGGTTATAGAATAACTTACAGGAAATGAACCCGCAGTAGCATAGGTGTGTGTTGGGTTACTTGAAGTAGATGTTGCACCATCTCCAAAGGTCCAATTCCATGCATCAAGAGTTCCCTGATTAGCAGCTAAAGTAGATTCATCGGTAAACTGAGTACTATTATTTAAACAAGGTGTTGTAGCCGAAAATGAAGCTACCGGAGATAACGTAGAGCTAGCTACGCTGGCAGACAAAGTAAGTACACAACCGGTTTGCCCTGCATTAGCAAAAGTTGTCATGCTAACTGTATATGTACCCCCAACGTTGGCACTAGCTACCTGCACTGTGTTTGAACCTACTATGCCTGGTCCGGTCCAAGTATATGTAGCCAATCCTGCGGGTGCTGTCAGGGTAGCATCTCCTCCTACGCATGGTTGTGTTTGATTTACAACAACCGCTTCAGGAGCACAATCTACCGCAAGATAAGCATATCCAAAATGTCCTCCTTTATCACAATCAGAACTTTCAAAAGTTATCGTAATATTTTGCCCCATGTAATTATCTAAAGGTATAAAAACAGGTGTCCAATTTCTATAATAAAATTCATTAGTGTTTCCAGGAGCGGCCAAACTATCAAAGCCACCAACATTAGCTGCTGTAGCCACATTTACATCGTAATTGGCACAGGTTATTTCAGCTCCTGTTCCATCATACATGCGTATTCTAAAATAAGGTTGGTCAACAGGGGGGTGTATTGCACCTATACCTTGACTTAAAACTACTGCATACCAATACGTGATGGTTTTAGATGAAGCTGTTACAGCAAAAGTATTAGAAATGATTTGATGATTAAATGGATACTTGTTTGTACTATTTATATTTTCTATATAAGCACTATCGTCTCCTAAACGCAGAGAATAAGAATGTCCCGGAGGGACTGTGCTAATTGGCACGTTTCTATCAGTGCCACCTGTACATATTTCATGTACATAGCCCATACTATTGTATCCGGTTGGGCTTGAGTTAAGACCTGTAACCGTTAAACCTCCATAACCATAAATCTGCCCGGTAGTAGGGTCTGTCATATTATTGGAAGATCCCCCATTATTCCATTTTCCCGTCCAGTTACTTAAATTACCCGCAGAGAAATCTAAGTTATTACAACTGGTACTTGCCGTTTTATTAAGCAAGCCGCTTTTTAATTCTAAATTTCTTTTCTCTGCATCAGCTTTTTCTTTTTCAATAGCAAGTAAGTATTTGAATTTATAGACATCTTCAAAATAAGGCAATTTATCTACCCAATATTGTTGTGCATTTGCTTTGGTTATAGCCCCTTCTTTTACAAGAGTTTGATATTCTTCTATTTTCAAATATTTTAGTTTAGCTGCATATCTAAAAAAGTTTTTACAATCGGCAGGTGTAATTTGTAAACGCTTGGTTAATTTGGCTTCTATATCTTGCCAGTTATAGAGTGAAGGAGCTTCACTCATACATGAATGAGGTTTATTATATACTTGGCTTTGCACCTGTAAAAATACAGACAAAGAAAGTACCATGAAAAGAAACCTTTTTTTCACGAATAGTTAAATCGTTAATAATTAAGCAAATATAGTTTAAAAACAACTAAACTGCAACAAATAGAGGTGAGTAGTTATATTCTAAAGGTTAATTAACAAATTAATAAAGAAGTTATTAGAGCGTAAATGCTTTGAAATTTAATTTACTGCTCCTTTGGAACGCGTAACAATAGGACAAAACCTACTATAAAGATTAAAATTAGTGATAAAACTGAGTTTCTAATTCCTCCTGTTACATCTTCAATTAAGCCAAAAGTAGTAGTACCAATGGCCAAACCTATTTTTTCGCTCACATCATAAAAACTAAAGTAACTGGCATGGTCTTTAGTTTCGGGTAACATTTTAGAATAGGTGCTACGCGATAAAGCTTGTATGCCACCCATTACCAAACCAACACATGCTGCTACTATATAAAACTCCATAGGGCTATCAACCAATAAGTACGTATAAACACAAATAGCTGCCCAAATAACAATGTTAAGACCTATTGTTTTTATGTTGCCTATAATAGATGATAGTTTAGACATCATAAATGCTCCCGCTACACCCAAAAATTGAATAATTAAAATAGATATAATTAAACTTTGTTGTTGTTGATTTTCATCTTTCCAATTAATGGCCTTAGTAGCAAAAGGTACAGCCATTATCATAACGGTTTGCACGCCCATGTTGTACATAAAATAACTGGTTAAAAAACGACGTAATTGCAAGCGTTGTTTTAAGTCTATCCAAACGTTTTTAAGTTCTTTATAACCGCTACTTAATAAATGTTTTTTTTGACCATCTTGCTTAACTGAAGCGGGCAAACGTCTGAATGTAACTTGTGAAAAAACTATCCACCATAAACCTACTAAGGCAAAAGTATATTGTATTTTAGGAATAGTTTTGGTAAAAACAGCCAATACTAAAATAGCAATTAGTAATAAAGAGCTACCCACATAACCCATAGCAAAACCACGGGCACTAATTTTATCGTGTTGGTCGGGGTCTGCAATTTCTGGTAAATAAGCATTGTAAAAAACTAAACTACCCCAATAACCTACGCTGGCAAGCATTAATGCCAGCATGCTTAATATAATATGTTCGGTACTAAAAAAGCTTAAGGCAATACAACTAAGAGAGCCTAAATAACAGAACATTTTAAGAAATCTTTTCTTACCATCTGAATAATCGGCCATGCCAGATAATAAAGGTGATGAAAAGGCGACAATAAGATAGGATACAGCTACTACATAACCATAAAAAGCTGTATTTATAAACGAACCTCCACAAAAAGGGATTAGGCCGTTTAAATCATTTTTGGTTACTTTTTCATAAAAAATGGGAAAGATAGCCGATGAAATTACTAATGGATAAACCGAATTTGCCCAATCGTAAAAAGTCCAGGCGCGAATTGTTTTTTTATCGTTTTTTAGAAGCATATATAATTCTTTAGGTTATAAATTTAATAAATCATTCATAGTATAAACACCTTTTTTATGCAGAATAAATTCTGCGGCTAAAACAGCGCCCAATGCGAAGCCTTTGCGGTTAAATGCTTTATGGGTGATGGAGATCTCATCAACAGCAGATGTATATGAAACAGTATGAGTGCCTGGTACTTCATCGGTACGAACTACATCGATAAATAAATTTTTATCGGCATTAGTAGCTATACTCCATTTATTTTTTTGAGCATGGTTGGCTAAAACTCGTTCGGCAGTTGTAATGGCTGTGCCGCTTGGCTTATCAAGTTTATGAATGTGATGAATTTCTTGCATAGCCACTTCATAATCACTAAAACCATTCATCATTTTAGCTATTTGTTCATTCATTTTAAAAAATAAGTTTACCCCCAAACTAAAATTGGTGGCATAAAAAAGTGATTGGTTGTTTTTTAAGCAAGCTTGTTTTATTTCATCAAACTTATTATACCAACCTGTAGCTCCCACCACTATAGGCAAATTAGCATCAAAGCATTTATAAATGTTTTCTATAACGGTATCAGGCGTACTAAACTCAATAGCAACATCGGCTTGTTTTAACTGCTGCTGTGTTATATCATTTATATTATGTTTATCTATTTTTAAAACTATGGTGTGGTTTCGTTGTAAAGCAATTTGCTCAATTTCTTTACCCATTTTACCATAACCAAAAAGTGCTATGTTCATTTTATAAATGCTTAGTTTTGCAAACTTACAACATATTAAATGTCGCTAACAAATATTAGTTTTTTTTTATGCACGTTATTTAGTTTATCAATAATGGGACAAAAGTTTGATAAAGCCCTTTTTTATCAAACAATAGAAACTACTGATAGCTTAAAAATTAATCAGCAACTAAATATAGTACAAAGCTCATCTATAAAAGAACAGCAAGCTTATGAAGGTGCTTTACTATTAAAGAAAGCAGGTATACTAGTTAATAAAAAAGATAAGCTGACTACTTTTAAATCAGGGAAAAACAAATTAGAAAACGCTTTAGAGAAAGATAGTACTAACACAGAGTACCATTTTCTACGATTAATGATACAAGAAAATGTACCTAAAATATTAGGCTACCATACCGATTTAGAAAAAGATAACATATATATTCGTAAAAATTATAGAACGCTTACTCCTATTATACAAAAGGTAGTTTTAGTATATAGCAGGCAATCTAAAACACTACATAATTTAAGTACCGAAACTAAATGAGTAAAAAAATATTAGCTATTTATTATACACAAACCGGGCAGTTAGGCGACATTGTAAGTAATTTTTTGATGCCTTTTGAAAGCTCAGATTTTATGGTAGAAAAAGTTTGCATAAACCCTGTTACAAAATTTACTTTCCCCTGGAGCAGCGATAGTTTTTTTGATGCCATGCCCGAAAGTGTTTTAAGCAAACCAACCGAATTACAGCCTTTTGTTTTAAAAGAAACATCTTACGATTTAATTATATTAGGTTACCAGCCCTGGTTTTTATCACCCAGTATTCCTACTACATCGTTATTAGAAAATGAAAGTTTTAAAAAAGTGTTGAATAACACCCCTGTTGTAACTATAATTGGTGCACGCAACATGTGGATTAATGCGCATGAACGCATAAAAGATTATCTTAGAAACTCAGGTGCAAAATTAGTTGGCAATATTGCTTTAGTTGATAAAAACACCAATTTAGTAAGCGCTGTAACCATTTTATATTGGATGCTGTGGGGCAAAAAAGATAAGTTATGGGGCATTTTTCCTAAACCGGGTGTAGCAGATGCAGACATTTTAAATACGAAAACATTCGGGCAAATTGTAAAGCAACATGTAGCAAAAAACAACTTTGGCACCTTGCAGCAAGAATTGGTTGATAGTAAAGCCATTGAAGTAAAAACCAACTTAATGTTTGTAGAAGGCAGAGCGAAGAAATTATTTGCTATTTGGGGCAATTTGGTAAAGAAGGCGAAAAACAGAAAGCGCACGCTTGTGTTTTTTAAATACTATTTAATTATTGCCTTATTTATTGTAGCCCCTATTGTGTTGTTTATTTACCGACTTTTGTTTGCTCCGTTCTTATCTGGCTTAATAAAAAAACAAAAGCGCTATTTTTTAGGATTAAGTACTACCAAATAGATAGTAATGAAAAAAACAGAAGTTCCGCAAGATCCCAGCTCGCTTAAAAACTTTACTAAAGAGGTTTGTTATGCCGTTGATGAAAAAGGGAATTATGTTACCAATTTAAGTACCGGTTGGGAAGTTAAAACCACTGCGCTTGGCATAACCTGGGATGATATACATAAGCGCGCCGAAATAGCTAAGCAGCAAGCGCTTAAAGGTGAGGTTAGTCCCCTACTCTATTTTATTGAGATTAAAGTAATGGATTATGTAACACTGGCAGCCTATACAGGCTTTTGGCAATGGCAAATAAAACGACATTTAAACCCAAGTGTATTTAATGCTTTAAGCGATAAAAAATTACAGAAATACGCCGATGTATTTGATGTGAGCATAGACAATTTAAAAAAAATGAACCTTAATGAAAGTTGATTTTAGTCATTTACAAGCGGCACATTGCGAAAATGGCGTTACTACAAATTTATTACGACATGCCGGTGTTACTCAAATAACCGAGCCTTTGGCTTTTGGCATTGGCTCAGGTTTGTTTTATATACAAATTCCATTTTTAAAAATAAACAATGGGCCGGCTATAGCGTTTCGTATTTTACCCGGACTTATTTTTAAACGCACTTGTAAAGCATTAGATATTCCGGTAGTTCGTAAAAAATTTAGCTCGCCACAAAAGGCCCAATTGTTTTTAGATGAGCAATTACATGCTAATAGACCCGTTGGCTGTCAGGTTGGAGTTTATTATTTAAGTTATTTTCCAAAAGAATATCGTTTTCATTTTAATGCCCATAACATAATTGTATACGGAAAAGAAGGGGATAATTATTTAGTAAGCGACCCGGTAATGGAAACAGTTACCACGCTTACATCTTACGAATTGGAGCGTGTCCGTTTTGCTAAAGGAGCTTTAGCTCCTAAAGGACAAATTTACTACCCTAAAGAAAAAACTACTGTTACAACCGAACAAATACGTGCCGCCATTAAAAGTGGAATTAAAAAAAATGTGTTTTATATGATTAAAACACCCAGCAGCATAATTGGTGTTAATGGTATAAAATATACAGCAGGCAAAATAAAAACCTGGAAAGATAAATTAGGTTTGCACACAGCAGGTTTGTATTTGGCCCAACTGGTGCGCATGCAGGAAGAAATTGGCACAGGTGGCGGAGGCTTTAGGTTTATTTATGGTGCTTTTTTACAAGAAGCTTATACTTATATCCCTAATGATGGACTATTAGAAATATCTAAATCGTTTACCAAATCAGGTGATTTGTGGCGCACAGCAGCAGTACATGCAGCCGGTATATATAAAGGCAGATTAAGCTCTCAGCAAGATTTTAATATGATGGCTGATTATCTTTATCAGATTTCGGACATCGAAAAAGAAGCTTTTAAAGCTTTATCAAAACTTGATTTATAACACATTATTCACAAACTGAGGTGAGTAAGGTGTTTGTATCGGTGATTTTATCCATTTGTTAAAATTTTTTCGATATATATTGTTTTTTAACAGTTAATTATTATTTTTGTTCATACGTACTCTAAAATAAATACTATGAATACTGAAGAAAACGGAAGATATAACGAAGAAGCCTTGTACTCAAAATCTGTACGAGCTGGCAAACGCACTTATTTTTTTGATGTACGTTCAACCCGCGGAGGCGACTACTATCTTACTATAACCGAAAGTAAAAAACGTTTTACTGAAGATGGTAAGTTTTCTTACGAAAAACACAAAGTGTTTTTATACAAAGAAGACTTTGAAAAATTTACCGAAAACTTTAATGATGCCATTGATTTCATCAAAAAGAACGCCCCTGTTGCAGAAACAACTACCGAAAGCACCGGTAGTAACGTTAGTTTTGAAGACTTAGGAAAATAAACCCTATTAAAACTCATAAAAAAAGCAGGATAAGTTTATCCTGCTTTTTTGTTTCAATTATTTTGTAATTCTATTTTTGAGCTAAAGCACTTTGTACCGTGGTTTCTAATTCTTTTCCGCGTAAGCCTTTTGCAATAATTTTACCTTCTTTATCAATTAAAATAGTAAACGGTATAGCATCGATGCCAAATTGCTTAGCTACTTGATTATCCCAACCTTTTAAATCGCTGGCATGGTTCCAAACTAAACCATCAGCTTTAATAGCATTTAACCACTTTTCTTTATTATCATCTAAGGATACACTGTATATATCAAACCCTTTGGCATGTAGCTTTTTGTAGATAGCTACTACATTTGGGTTTTCTTTACGGCATGGGCCGCACCAGCTTGCCCAAAAATCAACCAAAACAACTTTACCTTTAAATGAAGATATGCTTAATGGTTTTCCTTCAGGGGTGGTTAATGTAAAATCAGGTAATGAGTTG
>Ga0210394_10001022_pt1 | contig 48458 bp, 31 predicted proteins | sample IncBWC12MmetaG_FD_160121 | JGI IMG/M metagenome (GOLD analysis project Ga0210394, IMG submission 160121) | Forest soil microbial communities from Barre Woods Harvard Forest LTER site, Petersham, Massachusetts, United States - Inc-BW-C-12-M | ecosystem: Environmental > Terrestrial > Soil >...
AATGAAGAGGGGAAGATTCAAAGCAAGTTCGAGGATTTCTGGATTCGAGTGGACGACTTCCAGAATCTAGCTCTCACGCGTCACGCCGCGTTCATGACAGGAGTAGCAAACCTTGAAACACGTTTCTTGGACCGGGTCTTTGGCAACAGACTGATTTCGATTCGAGCGTTGGGAGTCTCTTTCTGTTTTTCACTCGGGGCGATCGCACTGCTCGCCATGTTTGTTAGTTACTTCATCACTCCCGTTCGGTATCCAGAGCTGAATAGCGTTCGTGCATTTATTATCTCTCTGGGATATCTGATTTGCGCTGTGATTGTGGGTGCCGCTTGCATCTGCATTCAGAACCATAACTTGCTTCGCAATTTCATTGTTATCACCGCGCTGATTTTCCTGCTTCTCGGGATGGTGACATTCGGGGCTGGGGCTCCCGGTGTTACGGGCGAAATCAGTGTGAGGATTCTTCTGCTTGTCCTCGGGGGCTTCGGTTGCGATGTTATTTTTATTGCCCTGACTCGGCGACTTCTTCGGTGGGCAGGCGAGATGACTTCTTCCTGGAAGGTTCTGGCAACAGTAGTTGTGAACTTTTTTTTGGCTGTGCTCTTCGTAAGTCCACTGCTAGCTGGGGTGAACATCAAGCCGATTGGCGACCTACGCGACCAAATCCTGCTAACAATCAGCACGATTGCGGTCAGCAACATTGTGGACGCGGTTGTTGCTCTATTCTACGTGCTTTTGGCAGTGCTGCTCTTGATTCACCGCGCTCTCTGGCCTCTCCTCACCCGTACCTTGTTCCGCATGACCGACATCGGGACGAAAGGCCGCCGGACGATTCTTACCGCCGTCGGTCTCGCCCTGTCAAGTGAGTCCGTGTTCGGCGGCAAGGTCCCGGAATTGCTGAAGGACTTGGTGAAGATCTTTGGCGGTTAGACGGGTTATGACACGGTTCGACAGCCCAATAAAGGACGCCAGGCTGCCTGAACATCACCGGGCATAAGACTTTCCGTTCTTGTGAATAACGCACTTATTTCGGTCGACATTTTTGGGAGGAGGAGCAATGTACAAAAGCCGGGTCATCACCGCCGTTTTGCTGACTTCCTTTCTTTGCCTAGGAATTCAATCTCAAGATGTACCACCGTACGCTCTGCGTGGAACAGTGATTACGCCCACAACGGTGATTCCGAATGGGACCGTTGTGATTGTCGCTGACCGGATTGGAGGCGTCGGAGCGGACGTCAACGCTCCCGATGCAACCACCTTGGTGGAAACGGATAGCTTTATATTTCCAGGGCTAATCGATCTTCACAATCATCTGACATGGAACCTGTTTCCGCGTTGGCCCCCGGTCAATTGGAATCCTACCGATTGGGATCCAGCCAAGAAATTCGGAGCCCGCTACGACTGGCAACAGCTGCAATCCTATAGGGAAGACCTCGACACACCCCACAGCGCTCTTCTCGCAGAAGGGTGGGGCTGCGAGATGAACCGCTACGGCGAGGTGAAGGCCATCGCCGGAGGCTCCACATCTTCTGTCGGTAGTCTCGGACCCACAAAGTGTATCGAAGGCCTCGCACGAGACTTGGACTTCTACTCTGGCCTATACCAAGCAGACGATTTCACGTCAGAAAAACTTGTGTACAACGTTTTCCCCCTTGAAATGCAGATAAACGACGCCGATAGCGTACGGACCCGGCTATCGTCCGGTCAGCTCAAAGCGTTTATCATACACATAGCGGAAGGAGCCGCCGGTAACGCGAGCGCGGCCCGCGAGTACAAAATGTTTGCGGCTCAGGGATTCTTGCGGTCAGGAGTCTCCATTATTCATGGCGTACCCCTGAAAGCTCCGCAATTCCAGGAAATGGCCGCCCACGGCGTCGGCTTGATATGGTCCCCCAGAAGCAACTTTGAGCTCTACGGAGCGACCACAGATATCGCAGGTGCCAAAGCTTCCGGTGTGGTGATTGCCATTGCCCCGGATTGGAGCCCATCCGGTAGCAGCGGAATGCTTGAAGAATTGAAGTACGCTGAAGCCTGGAACGCTCGCCAGCATCCAAAGATGTTCGAAGACGCAGAGCTCGTCAAGATGGCAACTAGCTATCCAGCACAACTCGCCGGCTTAAGCGACAAGATTGGCACACTCTCTCGTGGTTATCTTGCGGACCTGCTTCTGCTCAGGCGCAACAGAACCGACCCCTATGCGGCCCTTTTGCACGCCACGCCCTTGGATGTCCGGCTCGTTGTCGTGGGTGGCAAGCCCATCTATGGCGACAGGGATCTCATGGAAAAACTTCTCCCCCAAGCGGTCCTAGAGCCGGTAAACATATGCCACAAAGATGGAGCAAAAGTTCTTTATCTTGGCAGCGAGGCTTCTCAGGGCGGACTCAGGAAAACGTGGAAAGAGACTTCCGAACAGTTGGCTTTCGCTCTTCAGCAATGGAAGATTTCTATTGCGGAACTGGCCGAGGAGTCAGAGTGCGCCAAGTAACCGCAGAGTGCGCCGTGCCCCCCGCTCGGGGCTGGGAATTGCGGCGGTTGGCTCAACGCGGCGGCATCTGCCCGGTAGAGAGCCGAGCGCATGGCCCTCTCGGTCGCTTCCAGATTGATGCGCCCCGTGTTGCGCCTAGCCCGGAACACCACCCGCAAGCGCCGTCCTACTTCGCGCGTGATCTCTTGCCAAATCGCTTCGACCGTTTTTTTTCAGCTTCGTTTCCGCCTCCTCCTCCAGAGGCCGCAAACGACAGATCTCCGCGTTGGTTCCCAGAAACTCACGAGTGAGCTGCCGGAATTTCCGGAACTCCGGCACTTCTCGCCCGACTTTCTGGGTCGCCGCATGGGTAATCAATGCTTCCGAGAATCGTCTTACCGCACCGACTCGAGGTGCCCGTAATGCTGCCAGGCCGAAGATCGCCGAACGCAGCAATTCGCTGGGCAAGCACCCGTCGCTGTTCTAAATCAGCAAAGGATGGGAACATTTGGTGGTACATCAACGAGCTCACTTGACGGATCTGTGCCCCCCGCCTATGGTAAGGGGTTCACGCGGGTATGACTCCGCGCCGTATTCACCCCGGTCGCAGATCGCGATTATTCGGTTTGTCGGATGTGAGGAGGAGCTATGTTCGAAAATCGAAGGCACGCAGTGCAAGGACTGACGGCGCTGTTTTTTCTCGTAATGGCATTGGTTTTGCCGGGCGCTGCTCTGTGCTCTCCCGAGGAGTTTCACGTTCCGGTGGAGTATTACAAGCTGCCGAACGGCCTGCGTGTCGTGCTTTCGCAGGATCGCACGGCCCCCACGGTCTGTGTGGGTGTCTATTACCGCATCGGATTTCGGATTGAGCCCAGGGATCGCACCGGCTTCGCTCATCTATTCGAACACATGATGTTTCAGGGCTCCAAGAACCTCGGCAAGATGGAGTTCATCAAACTGGTGCAGCAGAACGGCGGAGTGCTGAACGGATCCACACGGTTCGACTTCACGAATTATTTTGAGGTCATGCCCTCGAACAAATTGGAGACGGTGCTGTGGGCCGAAGCCGATCGCATGAGCGGTCTCGCTGTAACAGACGAAAACCTGAAGAACCAGCAGGGTGTAGTGGGCAACGAAGTGAAGGTAAATGTCTTGAATGCGCCCTACGGCGGTTTTCCCTGGATCGACATGCCCATGGCCGCGAATTCCAACTGGTATAACGCGCACAATTTTTACGGCGACCTGCTCCACATCGAAGCCGCCAAGCTCGATGAGGTGAAGAAATTCTTTGACACCTACTACGCGCCGAACAATGCCGTGTTGGCGATCGTTGGCGACTTCGACCCTGCCGAGGCGAAAAAACTCGTTGAAAAATATTTCGGTTCGATCAAATCAGCGCAAGTTCCACCACAACCAGATCTGACGGAACCTCGCCAGGACAAGGAAAAGCACGTCACCAAAAAAGATCCTCTAGCGCCGAAGCCGGCGATTGCCGTTGGTTACCACATGCCCGACCGCAACACGCCGGAGTATTACGCCATGGGCCTGATCGAGCAGATGCTGATTGAAGGCGACGACAGCCTGCTGCGCCAGGAACTTGTGCAAAAGCGTGGCTTGACCGACAGCGTAGAAGGCGGCATCAATTTACTGGGAAACATGTTCGACTACAACGGGCCGATGCTTCTCTCCGCCGATCTCACGTTTGACGCCTCCACGAAACCTGAAACCGTGCTGGAGGCCATCGATACGGCGGTCGAACCAGTGCGCAGCAAGCCGCTAGATCAGAAAACGCTGGACCGCTCGTTGGTAAAGCTTCGCTCCAGTCTCTACGACACCATCGGACAATTTGGCGGCTTTGGACTGGTGGACTTGCTTGCCAGCTTTGCACTTTTTGACGACGACCCGAGCCGCGTGAATTCTCTGGACGCCGAATTCCGTAAAGTGACACCAGAGCTGGTGCAAAAGACGGCGCAAGAATACTTGCGGCCCGGAAATCGCACGATTGTCCTGGTCGAACCCGCACCAAAAGACGCCGCAGCAGCGCCGGCGAAAAGCCAGTAAGAGGGGAGAACACAGATGAAAGAGATTATCGTGAAAAAGAGCTTGCTGGTTCTTGCGACATCGCTGGCAGCGGTCGCGCCGGGGTTTGGGCAAAAACAGACACCGCCTGAAGGTAGCGCTCCGAAGAGCTTTACGGTACCTGCCGGCGACACATATGTGTTGCCAAGCGGATTGAGCGTAACGCTCGTGCCTTACGGCATTATTCCGAAGGCGGCGATTAGTCTGGCGGTCGAAGCCGGCAGCTTGAACGACGGTAAGTCGCGCGTTGGCGCGGCCAGTCTCACAGGTGACCTCTTCCGAGAAGGTACGGCTACGCTCACCTCTCATCAGTTAGCCGAGGCGACCGCGCAAATGGGCAGCGCCCTAACGGTTCCTGTTGGGGAGGATCAAACCAAGTTTGAACTCGATGTCCTCCAGGAATCCGCACCAGAGGCGGTGAAAATTCTCGCGGACGTCGTGGAGCATCCTCGCTTCCCCGAATCGGAGTTGGCGCGCTTGAAAAACGACGCCTTGAGAAGAATCGCCCTGCAATTGTCGCAACCGCAAACCATAGCCGATATTCGTTTTCGAAAGCTGCTTTACGGCCAGCATCCATACGGCACGGTTCTTCCCACGGAAGATGACGTGAAAAAGCTTACACTGCAGGACGTGAAAGAGTATTACAGCTCGAATTTCGGCGCGCAGAGGTCGCATCTGTATGTCGCCGGCCGATTTGACAAAGCCGCCGTGAAAAAAGCGATTGCCGACAGTTTCGGCGGGTGGGCGAAAGGACCTGCACGCACGGACAATGTGCCGTCGCCCACGCCACGCCGCGTGCTGGATGTTACTGACCGTCCCGACGCACCGCAATCGACATTGAAACTTGGCTTGCCTGTGCCCCCGCCAACCAGTCCGGACGCTATTCCTCTGGGATTGACTAATGCCTTGCTCGGTGGCTCGTTTAATTCCCGGATCACATCCAATATCCGCGAGCAGAAGGGCTACACATATTCGCCCTACAGCGAGATCTCGCGGCGATATCACGATGCATACTGGGCGCAAAATGCGGATGTGACCACACAATTCACCGGCGCTTCCCTCAAGGAGATCTTCGGCGAAATCGATCGCTTGCAGAAGGAGGCTCCGTCGGTCCAGGAACTAAAAGGGATTCAGAGCTACTTGTCAGGTATCTTCGTGATTCAGAACTCGAACCGGCAGGCCCTCATCGGACAGTTGCAGTATGTCGATTTCCAAGGTCTCGGTGAGGACTACCTGAAGAACTACGTTCCCCGAGTAAATGCAGTCACGCCAGCGGATGTGCAGAAGCTTACACGGAAGTACATTCGGCCGGAGGCCATGGTCATCGTGGTAGTGGGGGACAAGTCGAAAATCTCTGACCAGCTCATGCCATTTCAAGCGGCCAAATAACAGCAGGCAGGCACTAGGACGTTCAGCTCAAATGCCCTTCCTAGCCAAACCCTGGTCCCTATTCGTACCGTAGAGCCACCATTGGGTCCACGCGCATCGCCCGCCGCGCGGGAATGCAGCTAGTGAGCAGCGCCACCAGCGTTAAAAGCATCGCAACTGCCACAAAGGTCAGCGGGTCCGTTGCGCTCACTCCGAATAGCAGATTCGACATCAGTCGCGTCAACGCCAGTGCTGCTGCGATTCCGACAGCTATGCCGAGGAGCGCCACTTTTGCACCTTGTATCAGCACCAAGAGCAGCACGTTTTTCCGCTCTGCACCAATCGCCAAACGAATGCCCATCTCATGTGTTCTCTGGCTTACGGAATGGGACACCATGCTATAGATCCCAACCGTAGCAAGGAGCAGCGCGGCGCTCGAAAAAATGCCGAGCAGCACCATGTAGAGGTGGCGGCGCGCCAGGGATTCAGCAAGAATCTGGTCTAGCGTCTCCGCTTTGGAAATCGGTTGATTCTCATCGATCGACCAGATCGCGCCCTTCACTGCTGGAAGCAGCCGAAGAGGATCGTCCTCGCTGCGCACCACAATCGTGTTGAACAGTTGAGGGAATTGAGAATACGGCCAGTAGATCATCGGTCCGACCACGGCGTCTAATCCGTTGGCCTTAACATCGCCAACAATTCCCACAATCTCGCCGGTCAGGGGTGGCCCCCAGTCTTTCATGGTGACGAGCTGTCCAATAGGATCCTCGTGTGGCCAGTATTCACGTGCCATCGTTTGGTTGATCACCATTACCCGTCTGGCACCCGCATTGTCACCTTCCGTGAACTCGCGCCCCCCAAGCAGCGGGATGCCCATGGTCCGGAAGTAACCGGAATCTGCGGTCCGGATGTCAGCAGAAGGCTCGTTGTTTGCTGGCGGTACAGGGCGTCCTTCGATCACAAAATCCGTATCAGGACCGCCTGTGATCGGAAGCGCATTCACTAGTCCCACTGACCGCACGCCCGGAGCACTGCGGATGTTTTCTAGCAACTGATGCAGGAGCACTGGACCTTTTGGGTCTCCCTCCGGATATTCGACGGGAGAGAGGAATAGACTTATTGCAAGAATTCCACGCGGATTGAATCCCGGGTTCACTTGTAGCAGTCGGACAAAACTGTTGCCAACCAAGCCCGCTCCCACTAAGAGCACCACGGCGAGCGCGAATTGAAGTACGACCAGCGCCCGACTCGAGCCAGGTCGCGTTGCGCCCGTCAAGACCGAACCGCCTTCCTTGAGCGAGGTGATCAAGTCGATCCTCATGCCCACCATCGCCGGCGCCAGCCCGAAGAGCAGTCCTGTGATGAGCGAAACAAGGAGCGTGAATCCGAGAACCCGCCAATCCAGGCTGATTTCTCCGGACCTCGGCATGTTATGCGCATTGACGGCCACGATTAAGAGCAGGCTCTGCGATGCAATTCCCAAGCCAAGCGCACCCCCAAGCGAAGAGAGGACCAGGCTTTCGGTGAGCAACTGTCGCGCGAGCCGCGCCCGGCCCGCTCCGACAGCAAGACGAATTGCAAACTCTTTTTGACGCGCCGCGGCTTGTGCAAGCTCCAGATTCGCCAAATTAGCACACGCCAGCAACAAAAGCAGACCCACCGCAAATATCAAAATCAGCAGTGCCGGTTGAACAGGTGCGACCAAGTTTTTCTGCAGCGACACCGCGGTGATGAGCATTTCCGGATCTATTCCGGGGTTCTGTTTTTCTATCTGCTCCGCGATTACCGTCATCTCTCCTTGTGCACTGCCGAGCGGCTTCCCGGACCGAAGATCTGCGATCACCGTCAGCAAGTGACTACGGCGGTTATTGTGGAGCTCTCCGCCTGCGACCAGCGGACACCACACCCTGGATCTGTCTGGATAATCGAACCCTCCCGGCATCACCCCGATGACACGGTAATTTTCTGCGCTCACACGCAGCATCCTGCCTAGAATCCCGCGATCTGACCCGAACCTGCTCTGCCAGAGCGCATAGCTCAAGACCACTACATGATAGTCTCCGGCTGGCTGGTCGTCCTCCGCGCTGATCGTTTTCCCAAGCAACGGCTGGATCCCCAGCGCGGAGAAGAAACCTCCGGAGACCAGAGCTCCGGTAACCTGTTCCGGCTCACCGTCACCGGTCAGGTTAAAACTCCACGGCCGGAAGGCGGAGATGTTTTCAAGCGATTTCGACTGCCGTTGGAGATCGAGGTAGCTGGCATACGTGAAGTTCGCGGCGCTTTCTCCCGGATGGCTCTCCTCAATTCGCACGAGCCGGCTGCTATTGGGATACGGTAGAGGCCGAAGTAGAACCCCGTTGACTACGCTGAAGATTGCCGTGCTCGCGCCGATGCCCAGTCCCAGCGTCAGGATGCATACCACTGCGAATCCGGGCCTCTTCCTCAGTGTTCGCAACGCATAACGAACGTCCTCGAAGAGGTTCTCAGCCGCAGGTAGCCCTCCAACTTCGCGATGCGTCTCTCGAAGCTGTGCGACTCCTCCCATCCGAACGCGGGCCGAGCGCCGCGCTTCCTCTCTTGTCATACCACGGCGAATGTATTCCGCCGTTAGCAATTCAAGATGAGCTTCAAGTTCCTGCACGAATTCTTCATCAGTCCTGCGCGCCGCCATCCATCCGCGGATGCGAGAAGCCAGCACTTCCATGCACCAGAACATCGCGTCACCCCCGCTCCGCAATCCTCAGCACGCGGCCAGTTACGCCTGAGATCCGCTCCCAGCCTTCAGTCTCCATTGCCAACCGTTTCAGCTCACACCTGGTGATGGGGTGGAGCTTTGCTTTGCGGCTGTTTTCCGACGTGCCCCACTCCGAAGCCATCCTTCTATGCTGCTACTTCCGAACCGAGCTCGCTCGATGAGGCGGGCGATGCCAAAACCGTGAAGGGGGCCCCAAGCCATGAAGGGTTTTCAGGATCATGCGATCCAGCGTGCCCTGCAATACTTCCGATTTCTCAGGGTCCACAGCTGTTCCTTCCTTTGGACATCCCACAGAAGATATCATTCCTCCTTTGGATTGTCCATATGAGCGAATAGAATTGCATACGGCTGGATTTCACAGGCCCCGTCAATTGAACATTCCTTTAGGACCGGGCCACCAGGAGTCAGTAATCCCCGGTTTTGAGAAATGCCCGTGAGCTTGTGGGATGGTCTTGTTAACCTCAATGACTGCCCGGCCCGAAGAATCTTTTTCGTAGACCGGTTCACCGATGTCATGTGAAGTCAACAGAGCGGCATAAACAACGTAATTGTTACCCTTCAATTGTCTCAGGTACCGCACTGGAGTCGACGTACAACGGCCTAAAGGATTTGTCGCGAGCGCTGTTCGACCATGTCGTTTCGAGTTCAATTCATGATTTGTGACTCAGAAAGATAGTGTGGTGGGGACCGCCCTTTTTCAGGCGACCACGAGCGCGCCGCACCTGCACGTGGAATCCGCCATCGCGTAATCGCTTCTCGAATTTTCGATCATTTTGGGCTGCCCACACTGCCAGAACCCCCTCCGTCTTGAGAGCCGCGCAGGCGGCGGCTATCCCAAACTTGGCGTAGAGCCCGGCGTTATTCGAGGCGGTAAAGGCGGTCGGGCTGTTGTCCACGTCGAGTAGCACGGCATCGAATTGGCCGAGACGCGAACTGAGTGTCACCACGACGTCCTCGGTCGCAACCCGCACGCGCTTGTCCTTCAAAGGGTGTTTTGCCAACGGCCCGAGCGGACCGCGATTCCACTCCACCACTGCGGGCACCAGCTCGGCGACGACAACTGTCGCATCTTCTGGAAGGAGGTCGAGCGCCGCGCGTAGTGTGAAACCCATTCCGAGACCACCAATAAGAACGCTAGGTTGCCGCAGCGTCCGCACCCGTTGGCAGGCCAACGTGGCCAACGCCTCCTCTGAGCCGTGCATGCGGCTAGACATCAGGATCGCGCCGTCGGCGAGTATGATGTACTCGTCGCCGCGGCGAATCAGCTTCATGGCTGTACCGTCTGGAGAAAGGGTCTGGTCGAGCAACTCGAAAGGCTTCACGAGTGTGATGTTACAGCAGAGGGAAACTAAATTCACATCCTCCTTTCCCTGAAGGGAGAGGATTCCTTCGGCCTCCTCGCGATGGCTTTGCGGGATGGCTTCGGTGGGTTCCTCCCTCAGCGCCCTTGCATCCGGCGAGGACAACGAAGTGGCTTCACTTTTGAGCCGCCCGCCTATAGGTCTCTTTGACGAACTGATTTTAGCGCACTCGCGCTCGTGCCTCCGGAGTCTTCACGCTGCGTCGAGGGGATCGTCGTATTCAGGCCTACTCTACCAAAAACCGCCCCGTCTCTGGTCTCGGCCGAAGTTTTGGCGTACCACAAGCCCTCGGCCGGCGAGAGGGTGCTGCCGAGAAACGCGATCCGATATCTTCCTTCGACCCCTTGCGTAATATGCGGTGTGCTATCAAAAAATCTTGGTCGTCCAGGAGCAACTACGTATGATCCGCTGCATCTTGGCTTGTTACCTTGCGCTCTTCTTTCCATGTCGTGGGGCGTTTGCACAGGCTGCAAAGGGCCAGCAGGCGTCTGCGGCACATCCGGGCATGGACTCGGAATACCGGAAGTTTGATGACTTGGCTTCCTTCCTGCGGGCCCGCAACGCGCAACAGTATGCGATTTCGTCTCCAAAGGGCATTGACGAGGCAAGCTTCGTCACGGTCGGCGGCATCGAACAATGGGTTACGATTCGCGGCCAGGATCGTGATAACCCCGTGTTGTTGTTCCTGCATGGTGGGCCTGGTGATGTAACCAGTCCCTGGACTTTCGGGTTGTTCGCTCCATGGGAGAAGCACTTCTCAGTGGTGCAATGGGATCAGCGAGGCGCTGGCAGGACGTTGAGAAAGAGCGGCCCAGCAGTCGCGCCGACGATCACCGTGGATCGTATGGTGCAAGACGGTATCGAACTGACGGAATATCTGCGTAAACATCTCGGCAAGGAAAAGATCATCATCTTAGGCCATTCGTTCGGTTCAATCCTCGGTGTCCGAATGGCCAAGGCGAGACCAGACCTTTTCTCCGCATACGTAGGTACGGGACAGGTCGCCGACGCCACCAGAAGCTATTCTGTTGCCTACGATGCGTTACTGAAGAAGGCAAAAGCCTTAGGCGATCAGCGCGCCATCGAGGAATTGAGCCTTGTAGGTCCGCCGCCTTACGAATCCGGCGATGGATACCGCGTGCAGCACAAGTGGGCGAACGCTTTTGAGGGCGCAGATGAGTTCTTATACGGGACCATCGGCCTCACGCTCGTGGCTCCCGGCAATTCTGTGCAAGACATAAACGACTCCGTTGATGGCCAGGTATTGAGCGGCGATCGCCTCGTCCCGCAGACAAAATCCATCGGACCGGCAGACCTTGGACTGGAATTCTCAATCCCGATATTCGTTTTCCAGGGCGAGGAGGATTTTACAACTCCAACCGCCCTCGCTCAGCATTACCTAGAGTCCATCAAAGCGCCTCGCAAAGCGTTTGTGCCGATCAACGGTGGCGGGCACTTTGCAGTGTTCATGCGCTCCGATCAATTTCTACAGGAGCTCCTCATGCGCGTGCGCCCGCTGGCTGTAGGGCACTGAGCTCGGCCAATGAGGGTTCAGGGAGCGTCAAATCGCGAAAGAGGTCAGGCAAAGAACTGCCATCTATCGGTTTCCTTCTGTTGCAGAACGCCCGTCAGACCCGCGCAGGGGTTGAGGGGTACTCAGACTCCATGTAACTGCGACGCGATGCCACTCCGTCTTGGAGTGCCATTCTTCGCCGGTACCCTTCCAGGACCGCTGAGTCGCACGTCGACTGCGGAACAAAAATAAACAACCGGAAAGAGGACCGGGCTCTAGTTTCTCCTGACACAATTGGGTCAGCGCGTCGTTGGTTGGCTGGATGTCAAGTTGGCGATGTCCACGATTCAGGGTGAGATGCTTTAACGCATTACAGTAACTCGGGATGAAAGACCTCGATGATTTGTCCCGGTTGGATTACCTCCAAAACTCGGATGACTTCGGGAATTACCGGAAGCTACGTCTCAATCCAATTATTGGAATCGCCGAACATGACTGCTCATGATGGGTTATGTGGCTCCTGGCGCCGAGCGAGCAGAAGCGTGACGTCGTCCTGATTGGAGGAATCGTGGGTCCAACTGTGAACCGCGGCCATTACGATCCGGACGATTTCGTCGAGTGGCCTCTCGGAATTCTGGACCAGCAGCTCGATCAGGCGTTCGGCGCCGAATTGTTCTTCATGGGAGTCCTCCGGTTCCGTGACACCATCAGTGAAGGCAGCGAAAACGTCGCCAGGTAGAAGCTCGACCACAGCTTCCTCGTAAGCACTGTCGGAAAACATCCCTACGACTGTGCCGCTCGTTTCGAGGCGCAACGCCTTTCCGCCCCGGAGAAGAATCGGCGGTAGATGACCCGCGTTGGTGTAGGACAAGCGGCTGGTTTGCTCGTCGTAGATGCCGCAGTAGAACGTCGCGTATTTTTCCGCCGGCGTGTTCTCATAGAGCTGGCGGTTTAAACGTCCAACCAGTGCTGCCGTCGACACGGGACCATCAGTGTTCATAGCAAGCTGCGCGTGAAGTGACGATTGGACGCTGGCCATCAACAGAGCCGCCGAGATGCCTTTACCCGAGATGTCGCCAATGACGAGAGCGGTTCTGTGCGCATCGATCGGAATAAAATCGTAGTAGTCGCCACTCACGACGCGGGCAGGATTGCACGCGCCCGTGAGCTGGAGCGTCGCTAGCTTCGGTACCTGGTTCGGGAAAAGTTGGGCCTGCACCTGACGCGCGATTTCGAGCTCCGATTCCAGTTTCTCCTTTTCCTTTATTTCCACGAGGAGTTGCTCGATGCGTTGCGTCATCCTGTTGAAGGATTCCGCAAGTTCACTAAGCTGTTCCTTGGATCGAATTGCGATCCGGTGCGTGAAGTCACCGGCTTCGACCTTCTTCGTTCCAACATACAAATCGTGAACGGAACGCGTAATGGTACGCGTGAGGTGCGCGATGGAAAGAAGAGCGCTGAGCTCCACCAGGAGTAACGCAGCGCCCAAGATGAGCATTAAGATTGCTGGCAGACGGGCATTGTTTCCCAACGTGGAAAATAGGCGCGTCAGAATCGCGGAGGGATGCGAATCGATGATGGTGGTATCCACCTCGGTGTTGCCGGTTTCCATCGACCGGATTTCCAAAGGCGAGCCAGTTTCGACGTCCGCATCCCAGAAACCACGCGGCTGCGGCCCGGGCGCTGCTTCCTCAGAATCGAGGAGTACTTGGGTTACCGGGCCAGCCCTGCGGGATCCCATTCCGAAGGAGATCTTTCCGCCGGCGATGATCCGGACGGATGCGACTTCAGGCAGGAGTTGCGCCAGCATCTTGCTGTCGAGCGTCTCCAATCGAAAGACATCTACCTGGTGTTGGCCATTTGCCGCCGTTGCGTTCGCTGCGAAAAAATACATCCCGGCTTTGTTCCTGATGATGCCTTTGAATCTCGGCGGACTCCATAAGGGAAACTCGGTAATCGGGCTAGTCTCCGGAATGGATGAGACACGGTTTTCGTTTCGGATGACGGCTGCTTCACCGCGAGCCATGGACTCCGTGGGACCTCCACCCGAAGCGACGTCTCGCGCGAGTCGCTCTGCAGATGTTTGGAGTTGCTCCAGGCGGCTGCTCAATTCCGCGCGCAACATATAATTCGCGGTTTGGTTGAGCAGAAGGTTAAAGCCGAGAGAGCCGAGCATCAACAACAGGACAAAGGGAACAGCCCCGACGAGGAAATACGTCACGAACAGCCGATCTCGCACGCGCCAGAGAAGCTTGCGTGCCAGAGGCCGAACCAAAAGGAATGCCAGAAGACCGAGGACGCCGAGGATCAATAGGGTGAAAAGAAAACCGCCGAGGACCCGATATCCTGTCGTCTGCGCCAGAAAACCACTCGTAATGACAACCGCGAACAGAGCCAGAATGATTTGTTGTGAGCGGCTGAGCCGAGAGAGCAAAGACATGGGCCTCAAAAATATCACAACCCGTCGCAATTCGCTGATTCACTCCAAAGTGCTGCACCGGTCCCTACTAAAAACTCCGTTCGCATTGAGATCGTTGTAATTATGGGGGTCGCGACCGTTAATCTTTCCAGAACATGTTCACGTTAGTTTTCCCTGTGCGAGATTGCTTCCGATCCCGTGCAAGCCCGGAGTGGGGGATGTCCTCCTCTCCTATCAGTCTGACACCGAAGCGTTCCTCGGAGGTCTCAAAAGGGCTCGGGAATTCTCCCAACGCGCGGTCGAATCCGCCGAAGGGAACCACCAGAAAGAGATAGCGGTAGCGTGGAGGCTGAACGAGGGAACGAGTCGCTGCGAGAACCAGAGCTTGGCAATGCGGACGCGCGCTCGCGAGCGGACTACTTCTGCATTGAACCGTGGCGTCGACCCGAGACATGGAGGGACCTTTAACCCTAGCGAGGACTGGAGACTCAGCCCGCGCACGAGCAAAAACAGACGATTTGGAGAAGCAGCTCCCATGCGATACATTGCTGAAACGCTACTGGCTCCCAACCATCCGGGCTGTCATCGAAATCAATCGCACTGACCCCTCCAAAGCCATCGAGCTTCTCAAGGGACATTTCTGGACCATCCCAGTCTGGTTGCGAACGCCCCCCTACCCTTGGCCCATGTTGGCCTCGCTCACGCCTATACCTTGCAGGGAGAGGCTGCCAAGGCGCGCGCGGCGTATCCCCATCCTGAAAGAAGCCAAGGCTGAATTCGCGAAGCTGCAATAGGCTCACCGCGGCAACGCGGATTCTGCACTGGGATTAAGCCCGCCTCTTCCCCAAAATCAACGGTTATACTCTTTGCCGTGAGAGCGTCGATTCATCTTGGAACGTCGTCCTTCACGGCCACGGGTTGGAGCGGATCGTTCTATCCCTCGGGAATGCAATCGAGGGACTACCTGAGTTTCTACGCCGAACATTTCGATTCGGTTGAAGTGGATTCGACGTTCTATGCTTGCCCTTCCGTCAATACTGTCAGCGGATGGTTTGCGAAAACACCAGACAACTTTATTTTCTCGGTCAAGGTCCCTCAGACGATCACGCATGACAAGGTCCTCGTTGACTGTCAGCCTGAATTGAAGCAATTCCTGGACACGATGGGCATTCTGGGGACAAAGCTCGGTCCAATCGTCTTTCAGTTCCCATTCTTCAGTCGCGGTATTTTCAAAGATCGTCGTGAATTTATGGATCGTCTCGTACCTTTCCTGTCGAAGCTGCCAGCGGACCACAAATTCGCGCTAGAAGTGCGCAATAAAAACTGGCTCGACGCCGAGCTTGCAAACCTCCTGCGAGCTCACAAAATCGCTCTGGTGCTTCAAGACCGCTCTTTGATGCCAGGTCCCGCGGAATTGAAATTCGACCCGATTACCGCCGACTGGACATATATTCGGTGGCTCGGTAATCGCAAAGGGATCGAAGCGATCACGCAAACTTGGGACAAGGTCGTTATAGATCGCACGGAGGAGCTCAGCAGCTGGGTCGATTTCTGCTACCAGGTCAGAAACCGAGGCGTAATCGTTTACGCTTACGCCAACAACCACTATCAAGGCCACGGTCCTGCGACCATCGCGAGCTTCGTGAAGCTTTGGAATGGCAAGGGCCTGCCAGAAATTGAGAAACGGCTTGGCGTCCTCAAGCAGCCGAGACTTTTCGAGTTTTTGTAAGAAAAGATGGAAGACTTGTAAGCGGATACTGCGACGTAAGCTGGTAGCCCAGTGTGGCATGCCTGCGACCCGTCTCAAGTCCTGGTTGGGGCACGTCTCGCTCAACACCACAAATGTTTGCGCGGAGGTGGATCTGGAAACGAAGGCAAAGGCGCTTGCAACTTGCGAGGTCCGCCAAATGAGGTCGAACGAAATTCTTGGTGGGAACAGCTAGGCAGAAAGCAGCAACGTACGCCCGATCACCCCGCTGAGCTTGTCTTGAACCTCCAGGGCCACGTCGCGGCTCGCGCCTTCAAGATTCCGAAGGTGACCGGCGAAGTCCCAAGCCAGATCACGCGCAGCGCGGACGTTCCAAATCGCCAGCAGACGCCCCACCTTTCCCGTATCTTGCGCCAGTTCACCCACTATCCCGGCGGCCAGCAGGTTCAACGCCGAAGGGAGCACCTGCTCCAGCAAACCATTCACCTGCTCATAGTCGTCGTGCTCGGGGCTCTCGAGCGGTGGCGTCATATGCAACTCATCATTGGTCTGGAGGAGGGCCAACGCCAGATCGTGATTTATATGAGCATTCATCCCCGCCAGAGCAAACTGTATTCGATCGATACCGGTTTTGTTCCTCGCCTCAAACAAAGCCCGCCACGAGCTCGCGACATCCGGATTCTGCTGCAGTGCATTTGCAATCGCCGCAAAATAGAAGTTTGCGAATACTACGGCGAGGCGCGTCAGCCATGTGGCGTCTTCCCAGCCGTTTGGCGGAGGCTTGAGGTCGATCTGCTGCGTTACCATCGAATAAAGCTTGTTGAACCATTTCAGACCGTCGCTACTCGGCAATAATCCATCGATACTCTGCATTACGACAAGAACATCGGCGATCGCCGCCGGGGCGGCGGCATTCACGATTTGAAGAAGTTGCGCATCGGTTGGATTGAGGTTCACCATTCTGCAGTTCTCAAGGAGGAGCTCCTTACCTTAACGCGGCGCCCAACGACACTTTTGGCAACACCAAATCGATAGTAATCCAAGAACCGCGACTTCTCGCACGCCTGTATTGATCACCGCATTCTCCACTGTTAGTTACTCGATCCTCGTTGAACGAGGTAAGCCGCGAGACGACAAAGTGAACAATCCCTTTGGGTGCTTCGCGTTCGACGTCCAACAATCCGGATCAGTGGTTGCCAGACTGAGTCGGAATACTCTTCGTTTGTAACTCGATGGCGCCAATCTCCATCTTGGCGTCGGGCCTGAATGCCTTAGCGGCCGCGGCTTGCATGGATATCGCTTGGTCTGGATTTGTTGGAACTCTGCCTCCCGTGGCCTCCACGGTCACCGTGAGAGGGGTGCCGGCAATTTCTCCCAGTTCACGCAACTGGTCTGAAACAGAAAACTCAAACGTTCTCTTCTCGGGACCCTTGCTGCCGTGATGACGAAACGCCCCGAACCACGAAATAGTACCGACGAACTTTCGTGTTTGAGGCTGACTCTTCTTAGCGATGTACACATCAAAGAGCACCCCCGGGTGGCTCTCGGCAGTGACGTCTCGCAATACCAGCTCCGTAGCAACCGTGCCCTCTGGAGGGGCCACTAAAAGTTTCGCATTGGGCTCAGAAACGACGATGTCCACGGCCGTTTGTGGGTGATCGATCGCAATACGGTTGCTAGTGGCAAGCGTAGTTTTCTGCAATTGTTTGCCTTCTGTTATTGCCTGTTCGAGCGCTGCGTTAGCCGAAATGCGCGGACCACCGGATCGAGTGCAGTTGTCGACATTGTCGTAGACATATCCCAGCGTCGTGGAATCCAAGAAATTCTTGACGGGTTGCGTCTTCAAAGCTCCCGTGTCATCGACAAAGCTGAAGGGCTGAGTCTGCCAACTCCCGGCCGGCAGTGAATGTGCATTTTGCCAACAGGCCCAGAGGCGATCGATATTCGCGTGGTGCGAATAAAAGATAGGATCGTTGGCCGCAACCGGCACATCACCCATATGAGCCACGGGACAACTTGGTCCGACGGTACAGTGAACATATCCGTGTAAGAGTTTCTCAATATCAGATTCAAAGGAAAAATAATCCGCCTTGCGTAAGAACGAATCTGCATTTGTGGAGTTCGAGTTCAGCTGTGAAGCGCCCGTATTTACTCCTGGATCGCGGCCCGAATCGTAAAGAGCCGACGTTTTACTTTGGAACTCAGCCGGCAGCGCCTCGTGGCCCGGGTCGGTATAATCCCAATATGGTAATCGCAGCGTGTTGTCGCCAGCTGCCCATCGCAAGACCTGCTCGAAGTAGTAGAGATACATACGATGCCAGCCAAAGAAATTCTGCGCCTGGGTATCACCGGAGTGTTCACAAGTTGCCCAGATCTTCTCGGCAATTGCGTCCGGAGCTAACTGATCGATAATTCCGTTGTAATAAGAAAGAGAACCCGCCATCCCATGATCGGTAAGATACTGTTTCTGGTCGGCGATCGTTCCATCCGGGCTTTTGCTCCCATAATAGCCGTGGATGTTTGCCCAATATTCCCAACTGCGGCGGTAGTCTGCTGAATTGTGCGGCCTCTTGTCGAGAGACCTCATTTTCGTTATCGCGGTCTGGAGGCTCGCGAGGCGCTTTGCGCCATCGGCTCCGCCGATGAAGTCTTGCCACCGCATTCGGATTTGCGGAGCCGAATTCACATCTGGTTTTGACGACGGCTCTTGACCGCTAGCGAGCGAAGCTTGCAAAGAAAGTGCGGCGGCCGTCGCAACCAGTATCGCCAATATTGTTTGAACTCGTTTGCGGCTCATGGAAGTCCTCGTGCGCAACAACCGAATCAATAAGACCGACCGCAACCGCGGGACCCGCGATTGAAATCACCAGAGTTGAAGCCGTTTTTGACGAATGCTCTAATGCAACAGAATCTGCCGCAGAGACTAACGCGCAGTCTAATTTGAGTCAAGTACGCCTTTATTACCCACGCGTTCGATGACGACTCCGATGTCCTTAGTTACGTCGAATAGAACTCAAATCATCACGAAAACCAACCACGCACACTAGTACCAGCGGGTTCCCTGTACGAAACTGGTCCCGGAGCCGTTCGCGAAGCCTTGAGGCGGTTTGTAGTCTGCAGGAGTTTCGGAACTCCAAATCGCCGAGGTGGCAACTCCCGGAGCACCGCGAGCAGAACGACCGTATGACCAGGGAAAATCAGTGAGATGTCCAGTTTGCTTCTGAATCAGCCACTAGGTTCATGGTTGCAGGAAGCAGTTGACATTTGTTTGATTCGGGCATATATGTCGATTTTCTAGGTATCAACATGAATGAAAGCAAACAAGAACTCCTCCGTGGCACTCTCGATATGTTGATCCTCAAGGTTGTCGCCCTGGGCCCCAGCCACGGTTACGCCATCGCGCAACGACTTCAGCAAATATCGAAAGAATTCTTCCAGGTCCATCAAGGCTCTCTCTATCCTGCGCTCCATCGGGTGGAAGACAAAGGCTGGTTGCAAGCTGAATGGAAAGAATCCGAAACCGGCCGGCAAGCTAAGTTCTACTCTCTGACCAAAAAGGGCCGTAGGCACATGAACGCTGAGGTCATCAATTGGCAGCGCCTGTGCGATGCCGTCGGCCTTATCTTGCGCGCAGAGGAAGAGTCCTAACGATGCGCCGGATTCGCCGCCTCTTTCATACATCTCGCACAGAGAAGGAACTCGATCAAGAGCTCCGATTCCATCTCGATCGCCAAATTGCCGACTATGTAGCCGCAGGGTTCAGCCCAGACGAAGCGCGCCGCCGCGCGAACCTCGAATTCGGCGGCGTTGAACGTGTCAAAGAAGAAGTCCGCGATATACGCTGGGAGACGCACCTCGACAACCTGTTCCGCGATTTTCGTTACGCGATTCGCAATTTGCGCCAGGACTGGCGGTTGGCCTCCGTAGCCATTTTTACGCTGGCGCTGGGGATTGGGGCCGCGACCGTGGCGTTCAGCGCTTTCTACAACTTGCTGTTTAATGCGTTTGCGGCGAGGGACGCGGGGCGGCTGGTGATTTTGTCGGGGCAAAGCGCCGAAGCGGGCGGACATCCGGAGATGGATTTGTGGCCTCTGGCGGGATCGCTATCGGACTTCGATGCGATACGCGAGCAGAATCAGACATTCGAGGAAATCATTGGATACCACCGCGGGATCGCATTGCTAAACGATGGAAAGGACAATCATCAAGTCTACGTCGCAAAGGTGACGGGAAACGCGTTTGATTTTTATGGAGTGCCACCGCTGCTGGGGCGGGGAATTGTCGCCGAAGATGCGAAGCCCGGGGCACTGCCGGTTTTTGTGATGAGTTACCGGGCGTGGCTGGGAGAATTCGGCGCGGATCCGACTCTGATCGGGAAGAGTTTTCTGTTGAATGGCGAGCAGTGCACGCTCGTGGGCATCATGCCGCGGCGATTCCAGGCATTTGGTGCTCTGCAGCAAGTGTGGATGCCGATTGCGGATACACGCGGTGCGGGCGGAACGAAGAGCGAGCCTTCAGTTGACACGATGATGGCGCGACTGAAACCGGGCGTGAAGATAGATGCGGCTTCCGCGGAACTGGACGTGATCGTCAAGCGGCTGGCGAAGAGCAAGCCCGAGGAATTTCCAAAACATTTCACGGCGCGAGTGCAGTCAGCGACGGATTTTCTGATGGGACCGTCGGGAATCGGAACCGCGGGAGGGCCGGAGGCGGAGCATTTCGATGTCAAGCACATGCTGTATGACTTGCTGGCCGGAGTGATGATGCTGCTTTTGATCGCATGCAGCGGCGTGGCGAATTTGCTTTTGGCGCGAGGGGCGTCGAGAGAAAAAGAAATTGCGGTGCGGACGGCGCTGGGCGCATCGCGGGCGCGCCTGGTGCGGCAACTGCTTGTGGAGAGCGCGGTGCTCGCGACAGTGGCGTGCGCGGTGGGCTGCGTGTTCGCGTATTTCGGGATGAAGGTTGTGGCCACGGCTGTTCCGCACAAAGGTCAGAGCGTGGGAGGGGAGACGGTCATCGGGCTGGACTCTATGGTTTTATTTTTCACGTTGGGCGTGACGGCGTTGACGACACTGCTTTTCGGCTTGGCGCCTGCGCTGCACGCGGTGAGTCGCGATGTCCAGCCGATGTTGACGGGAAGTGGGAAAGGGACGAGTGGGGATTTCCGGCGTGGGAAGTTGCGCGCGGGCCTGGTCGTCGTAGAAGTAGCGCTAGCGATCGTACTGCTGACGGGCGCGGGACTCATGATTCGAAGCTTTTACGAGCTGACGCACATCGATTTAGGATTCAATCCGAAAAACCTTTTCTTCGCCCCAGTGGGGCTGCCGTTCGGAAGCAAAGAGGCGACGGAGCAACAGCAAGACAAAACCAGGAGAATCGAGGAGCGATTAAAAGCCCTGCCTGACGTGGCAGAGCTTGCCGTGAACAATTCTCTGCCGGGCTATAACCCGGGAGGGCGATTTGTAGCGACTGTGCCAGGCTCGGCGCATTCCGAGAAGGTTGGGTTTGATGGGTGCAGCGAAAACCTGCTGCGAATGCTCGAGATGCGGATGTCCCTCGGGAGATGGCTGTCCGCAAGCGAAGTGGATGCGGCGCAGCCGGTGGCAGTCATTAATCAGACGATGGCGGCACGTTTTTATGGCGGGGAGAACCCGCTGGGGCGCCAGATTGAAGCGAAAGAATTTAATGAAAAGGTGCAACCGGCGCACGATGTGTATTTTCAAGTGATCGGTGTGGTGCGCGACATAAAGGATTATGGACCGCAAGTGCCGGTGCTTCCGATGGCGTTCGTTCCGTACACGATCCGCGGAGGAGGAATCCTTTTCCTGAAGACCAAGGGCGATCCGGCGCTGCTGATGAATGCCGTGAAGCGGGAGATGTGGGCGGTAGACCCCGATATGGTTTTTTCGCCGCAGATGGGGCCGTACATTGATGTGTTTTACGGACTGACGTACTCGACGCATGAGTTGGGGTTGACGACGTTCACGGGAGTGGCGGGGATTGCGCTGGTGCTGGTGGTGATTGGGGTGTTCAGCGTGATGGCGTACACGGTATCGCTGCAGACGCAGGAAATTGGAATTCGTATGGCTCTCGGGGCGCAGCAAAGCCGCATTTTGCAGATGATTCTCGCGAAGGGCGCGCGCTTGCTTGCGGCAGGAATTGTCCTCGGTCTCTTCGCAAGCTACGGCCTCACGCGTTTCCTAGCGAGCCAGATTTGGGGTGTTTCTGCAACGGATCCATGGACGTTCGCCGCGGTGGCCGCCCTGGTCGTCGCAGTGGGATTAGGAGCCTGCTTCCTGCCCGCGCGGCGCGCCACCTGCGTCGATCCTATGGTCGCACTGCGCTACGAATAGGAGCACAGAATGACCTGGCTTCGTCGTTTGTTCCATAAGGGGCGCGCCGAAAGCGAGCTCGACAAGGAGCTCCAATTCCACCTCGACGGTCAAATCGCCAGCTACGTAGCCGGGAGGCCTCAGTCCAGAAGAGGCCAGCCGTCGTGCGAGGCTTGGGTTTGGCGGTATCGAACGCGTCAAAGAAGAAGTCCGCGACACGCGCTGGGAAACTCACCTGGAAATCCTCTTCCGCGATTTCCGTTACGCCCCCCGCAATCTGCGGACAAATCGTGCGCAGTCGCGACGACGTGATTTGCATCGGGCCGGCTGAGCGGCCTATCCCAGCAGAAGCTCACGTGGTTCCGAGGAACGGTCCTCGATCCAGCGTTCCGGTAACGTAACTCCACGTCTACTTTACGGGATGACTATCTACGATCCTTCCCGGCTCTTCCTTCCTTTTTCGTGAGATGCCAAGCGTCACACCATGAGCATAGATAGGCACGAAGTTCCTTTGGCGCATTGGCGGTTGCCATCTGGTGAGAGGCTGTGGCCAGAGCTTCACCTTCGCTTGCGTACTTCCGCTTGCCGCTGACCGGACATTGTGATTCGCTGTCGACCACGAACCCTTCCAGTGAGTCTTCTTTGCTGTGATCTAGCCATTCGTCTTTACGACTATTTCATTTAGTGCGAGGAACCCCAATCATCTGATAATGCAGGCGAATCAGGCAAACGACTGATCAAACGCGCAAACCGTCCACTTCGATATCAAAACGGAGTGCGATGCAGAGCCAGCCGTAGAAACTATTCATACCTCAACGCTTCCATGGGGTCCAGACGCGTTGCCCGGCGCGCCGGAATATAGCTCGCAAGCAGAGCGGACATTATCAGCACGGCGGCGACGGTGCTCAGAATCGAAATATCCCAGGAGCGAACACCAAAGAGAAGGCTGCGCATGAACATTCCAGCAGCTATCGAGGCTGAAAGACCGATAACGACTCCGATGAGGGTCAACCAGCCAGCTTCCTTCAGAATGAGTTGGTATACAGAGCTACGTTGTGCGCCAAGGGCCATCCGTACTCCAATTTCACGGGTCCGCTGGTCCACACCATAGGCTGTCACGCCGTAGAGGCCCACGGCGGCCAGCACAAGCCCGATGGCTCCAAAGAGCCAGGTCAGGCTGGCGATCATGTTCTGCTGGGCAAAATCGCCGTGAATGACTTCGGAATATGGCTGTACGCCGTACATCACGAGGTTCGGATCGACATCCGCCAACGCCCTCTTCAGCTGCCCCTGCAGGTCCGGCGGATTTCCCGGTGCCCAGATCACGATGTTGTACAGGTAATGCGACCAGATTTCGCGGATTTCCGAGTCTGCTTCATCGAAGTGTGCGGTCTGCGCCTCCGGGAGGAAATACATGGGCTGCTCAGGTTCCCACACACTCGACGGAAAGTAGCGCATGTCGGAGGCGACGCCGACGATCTCGTACATCCCCGTATTTTTCCGCGGAGCGGGGCCGAAGTGCTGCCCGGTGGGGTCCTCCCTGTCGAAGAACCTCTTCGCAAATGCCTCGTTGATCACCGCCACAGGCCGCGTATTACTGTTGTCGTCGTCGGTGATCGTACGTCCCATCACGATCCTGTCCCCGAGAGTCTCAAAAAACCCCGGCGTCACGCGGGTCCATGCCGATGAGACATCGTCCCTCGGGCCAGGCTCGGGTTTACCCTCAATCCGGATGTCATGATCCCAATATGAGCCGCTCATCGGTGCATAGAGTGCGGGGCTGACCATACGCACACCGTGGATGGCGCGCAGGCGCTCCCCGATTTCGCGGAAGAGCGGGAGCAGTGCCTCCTGCTTATAGTTGGAAAGTAACGGATTGATCGAGACCAGATACCGGCCGTTGGTATCGAATCCGAAGTTCTGGTGCTGCAGATTGCGCAGGCTCTGGCCGAGCATCGCCGCCACGCTCAGCAGTACGAGCGATATAGCCGCCTGCACGACCACCAGCGTCTTCTGCGCCCAGTGGCGATTGCCTCCTACGGAGCGGTTCACTCCGCGCAGCGCTTCAATTGGATCGGCGTGCGAAGTCATCCATGCGGGTGCAATGCCGAAGACGACTCCGGTGATCACCGAAATACCCAGCGCGAAGAGCAGCACCGGCATCGACGGCGCTGCGTCTACGGGGACCCAGGTGTCCGGTGCGGTGAAAGTAAGGTGGAGGATCAGTCTGGCGCCCGCATACGCGACGGCGATACTCGCGACGGCGCCGAACACACTCAGGGTGAGGCTCTCAGCCAGCGCCTTGCGCACCAGGCGCGCGCGCGATGCACCGAGAGCGGCGCGGATCGCCGTCTGGGGCCGGTCCTTCAGACCACGCGCCAGCAGCAGATTGGCGATATTGGCGCAGGCCACCAGCAGGACACAGACAGCAGCCACCAGCAGCAGCCGCAAACCGTCCTTGTAGTTCTCGCGCATCAGGGAAACACCCGCGCCGCCCGGCGTAAGATGCAGGGTCTGCTTCTCCCAGAGTGCCCTTTCCAGCTCAGACATATCCGCCACATGGCTCGCCAGCCAGTGGTGCAGTTCTACCTGGAGCTGCACCTCCAGGGTTTTCGGATTCGTACCGGGGCGAACCCTCCCGATCAGATTGAGCCAGGCCTCGCCGATATTCTTGAGGCGCGCGGTTGCGCCGTTGACCAGCGGCTCCGTTGTCAGCGGAAGCCAGAAATCGGGCATGTCCGAGTCGGCGACCTTCGCTCCGAAGAAGCCCGGCGGGGCGACACCGATCATCGAGAACGGATGGCCGTTGATCTGGTATGTCGCTCCGACCACTGACGGATCGGATCCGTACTTTCCCTGCCAGGTGTGGAAACTCATCACCGCGACCGGCGGCGCGCCTTCTTGGTCGTCAGCATCGGTGAACAGACGCCCGCGCCAGGGGGAAATGCCGAACGTCTCGAAGAAATTGCCGGAGACGTACTCGCCGTTACCCGTCGTGACTTGTGCCGAGGAACCGTGGCGCCGCACGCCCAACCCGGCATTACCAACCTGGAACGCCGCCAAGTCCTCGAACGCGGTGGTATTGGCGCGGAAGAGCTTGTACGCCTCCCACGAGAAGAAACTCCAGTCGTTCTGCGGCAGGAAGTTGCCGTCTCCCTGCGTGTACCCATTCGCGTGGCAGCAGCGGACAGCATCGCCGATGCGCCAGAGCTGGTCGGGCCGCACGGCCGGCAGCGTCCGCAGCATCACCTGCTGTACCAGCGTGAAAATCGCCGTGGTCGCCCCGATGCCGAGAGCGAGGGTGAGGACGGCCACGATGGTAAAACCGGGAGACTTACGCAGCATGCGCAGACCGTAGCGCAAGTCCTTCCAAAGCATCTGCACGGTACACTTCCTAAAATACGACCTATTCAGAGCCAGCAACAAGTCCGGTCCGGATCTTTAGAGATTATAGACAACAAAACCGACAAGCGCCTTCCATGAGTTGGCCGGTAAGTGTCAAACCTGTTCTTTCATTTCTTGTCTGTTTTTTCTTCTTCTTTATTTCTTCTTTTCCAAACTGTTCCTATTGAGCCAAGCGGCCTCTGTCCACCCTTCCATCCGCACTCTTTGTTGAGCGATTGTCGCTCGGTGCAAGTTGGGTGTACTCGATTCAGTCCGTGCGGCTACCTGATCTCCCGTGGTACGACACTTCGGCCAATGAAGGCCAAAAGTAGCAGAACCAACGCCGTCAGCCAGGCAGCCACGCTAAAGACGAGCTGCATATACAGACCGATGGTTAGACCGGCGCCAATCTGCAATGTTGCCAGAACCCCGAATTGCGGCATTCCATACAAGAGAATGAAAGGCAAATAGTGCGTGCCAAGCGCAATCATGAAGGCGGGGTAGAACCAGTTCAGCCGATAAGCGGTGGCAGCCGCTACGAGCGGGAGATCAAAGCAGAAGCATAAACGTAATCTGCATTGCCAGAACATTCATCGGGTGCCCCTTGGGCAAGGATGCGGGCCGGCCCATCAATCGCAAAAGCAATTGCGTCAAAGGAAAGATGAACATGCCGCCTACGACCAACGCGATCATCTGAGGGAGAACGAGGCGGTCGACAGTTTCAGGGCAAGTCCGGGGAGATCCCAACGGCTCCCATCCGCCCCTTGTATTCCCCCGTGTATACTTCCAGAGCGGTCCTGATCAAGGACAGAGCGGGCACTTCATCTGCCTGCGGAGGTACGGCGTGCGACGAGTGATCGTGCTGACTTTGGCGGTGCTGGCTGGTTTGCCTGCCTTGGCCCAAGAAGCCAAAAACACAGAGAAGCCCCTGGCCCTGATGGTACGCCGCACGGTCCACGATATGGGCCATGACGCGCTCATGCCCCCAACGCTTTCCTACCTCTTGGGCCTGACTCCACACGCGGAGACCGTGGCGGTGAAACAGGTTGCCGCTAAAATCGGAGGAAAGGATATGATCGGCTTCAATGTTTCCGTGAAAAACCATGGAGACATCGTCATTTTCCGGGAAACCTCCACTGTCAGGACCTACTTTCTGACTTCTCCGGCAGGAGTGTTGCGCAAGGTGATTGAGTCCCGCAAGCCGGAGAATGGCGAAGGGGAATTCACAACCACGGAATTGCGCCCCTCCGCTCTTAAGAAGCGTTTTGACAAAGAAAGGCAGTGCTGGATGGATGTGGCGAAGAATACGGCGCTCTCCTCCGATTGCTATTCCGCGGCGAACTAGGGCGCGCGTGGTGCAGGCGATTTCTGAAAAATCTTCCTTTTCGTGCGCTCGATGAAAACATATTCTCTCTAACCGAGAGTGCGGATTCGCACCGAATTGTGGCAATCCTCCCCAGATTCTTCAACGCCTTATTGACGCGCAAACCAGACAAGTTCGAAAGTCCAATAAAGGTGAAGCTGGAAGTTGTTCAAAAGAAACGCCAAGGAAAGTGGCGCGCCTTAGGGGACGATTTCCGAACTCTTTGGCTGAAGGACTGTGCGCCAGAGAGGCCGCAAGCGGTGATCTGAAAGCGAGAAGAGGCACGCGCTAACGCTTTTCTTCAGAATTCTTCGCGCTAGTGATCCTATGCCAGATGTCTGTAAATTGAGATTCCGACATGTTTAGCTTCAGATCCAAGTGGCTTGGCAAGTTGCTGCCGCGCAATTCTGTCGGCGGGCTAATGCGGTTGTTTGCCGCATTCGAATTGTCACTCACAGAACCAGACAAAGGGGCCGGAAACACCTCGGCGAAAATCCAAAGGCGCACGTCGTCGCCAAACACGTTGATTTCGCTATTGCCGTCGTCGTTGGTCTTGAGAATTCCGCCTCCGCCCAGGGGATTCCGGTAGTAGGACCAGTCGTGCTCATAAATCGCCCAGAACCAGGAGTCCTTCACTGGCTGGCCGTCAGCCGTGGTAAACCGGATGCGCATCCGTCATATCAGAATGGCGAGAGTATAATGACCGACGATGGCACCCTCATTCCTTCACAAGTTATTCGGTCGAAAGAAGCGCGGCGACGATGCGGGGTCTCTGAGCATTAGAGAGACCGTAAAAAGCCTTGCTAAACCCGAGATGTTCACCAGCGATGTAGTTGACCAAGAGAAGAAACAACCTTTAGAGTCTGGCTCTGCTGCGGAGAACACCGGCACCGGGACAAACGTAAATTCCCTGTTTGCCTTCGTGGATCCGAAGGATCCATTTACGCCAGGTGAAATCGCCGGTGAGCAGCTGCCCGGGCCGATATTGTCGATTATGAGTGCCAAGGAGTTCCGGCACCTCTTTCTCTTTCATACTCCGCATACGCGAGCGCACGCAGTTGCGACGGAAAAAGAAGTGTCCAGCAGGTATCCGGAGTGCCAGATTGTTGTGAATGAACTGCCGGTTTCCGACCCGAAAGACTACTCGTCGGTGATGGGTCGCCTGGCGCGAACGGTACGCAGATTGATGAAACTGGGATCATCTGAGATTGCGGACTGCTACGTATGTGTTTCAAGCGGTACAGCCGAGATGAGAGCTGCTTGGTTTCTACTAGCTGCTTTGGGGGTTTTGCCCGCGAAGATGCTGCAAGTCGGATCACCGGCACGGCCACTCTTCGGCGAAGCCAACGTAAAAGAGGTGCGTATGGACTCGAGCGATTGGCGAACAATCCTCGACCTTGCAATGCCCGATGAATATTTCGGGGCTGGCGCACGAGAATCATTCACGAAACCCGGACCGGCGCCCACGGCGGCAAGCCGGGGAATACCGTGGTGGCAGCAGCGAGTGACAAAGAAGCTCGACGAAAAACCCAAGGCTGGCGAGGAAACGTCTTGTTTCGACGGAACCTTTGTGGAACGGATGCGGCTACTGTATGGGGACGCATTGCCCCGGTTCCTCTTGCCATATCTGAGCGAAAAGCTTCGGCGCAATAAGGCTTTCACCGCCGTATTCTCTCCTGACGAGCTACAGAATTTTGCGGAAGAGGTCTTTAGAGAACTTGCTGCGGCTCTTCACCGGGAAGGTGGTGCTGATCACCCGGAGCGTTTCGAAACTCTCGCTAATTCCGTCTGCAACGACGTTTTACTGAGCTTTTACCGGTCCTCCGCCGAGCCCCAGTCGATGGGAGATTCGGACCAGCAAGCTCCACACGTTTTGAGAGAGCTAAAGCTCACGGCCAAGCAATCGGAAGCTCTGCGGCGAACGAAGGAGCCTTCGCAAAACGAAGCAGCGAGAAAAGGACCGGCAGAAACGGCCAAAGAAACGGCCGCGCAAGTACCGACAGAGACTGGAGAATACGAAATCATGTCGGTCGGTCCCGCGAGGCAGGAAACCTCATCGCTTGGAAAGGCAAGGAGTCTGATTGCCCGTGAAGCACTCCCGATTCCAGGCCTTGATGATGCCCTGCGGGAGTTGGGAATTTTTATCGGCTCCGCGGCTCTGCGGCATGCCGCGGAACAGGCGGGCATCGCCGCGGGAAGTCATCTACCCGTTCTTCTTTTGGGCGAAACAGGGACCGGCAAGGAGCGATTTGCGCAGCTGATTCACCGGCTGAGTCAGCGGTTTCGTCGCGAGCTGGTGGCGGTTAATTGCGCGGCTATCCCGGTGTCGCTGGCTGAAAGCTATCTCCTGGGCCACGTAAAGGGAGCGTTCACCGATGCGACAAGCGACGGGAAGGGGATTTTTGAGGCTGCCGACCAGGGCACGCTGTTCCTGGACGAAATCGCGGAACTGACGCTGGAAGTGCAAGCCAAGCTGCTGCGCGTCATTCACGATGGGGTGGTGCAGCGGCTGGGAAGCACGGCTCCCCGGAAGGTCGATGTGCGAATCATCGCGGCCAGCAATCGTGACCTCAGAAAGGAAGTGTCCGCCGGGCGATTCCGCGAGGATCTCTATTTCCGCCTGGAAGTTGTGCAGATTAAGCTTCCGGCGTTGCGTGAACGGCGGGGCGAGATTGCTGAGCTGGCGCTCATGCTACTCAGGCAGATCAATCAGCGAAGGGAAAAACCCCACCAGCTCACGCCCGGCGCTCTGGCACGGCTTGAGCGTCAACCGTGGCCTGGAAATGTTCGCGACCTCTTGAACGTACTGGAGAGGTCCGTGCTCTATTCGCGCGCAGATGTTATCGAAGCTGAGGACCTGATTATTAGCTGCGATCCACCGGCGATGGATCCTTTCGCAGCGTTGCCGGAGCCGTCCGATGGATTCAAGGTCGAGGAGTATCTGGGACAGGTAAGGAACAAGCTTTTTCTGCGCGCCCTTGAGGCGTGCAAGGGCAACCAGACCGCAGCCGCGGAACTGCTGGGAGTTTCCAAACAGGCGGTCAGCAAGTTTGTGCTGGGGCAAAATGACAACGAGAATTGACGGTGCGACAACCGCCGTTGTCATAACCGGCTTTTCCGTCAGCGTAAGTGGTTGATTCCGCGATAGTTTGATTTGGTCCGCCGCGTGCCTTTCCTCCTAGAAGAGGTCTGGATACTATGTGGACTCTGCAAGAGGAATTCTCACGCATTGAAATCGGTCGATCTTCCGAGTACCGCAATCTCATCTTGTTCCCATTAATGCGTCGAAGCGTGCCCGTCCCTCAGACGGACTACCTGCTCCTGGAGGATGGCATTGCGCAAGGGAAGGTCCGCGTGACCGAGCTTCACGCGGGCGGATCTGTGCCAGAGCTACGTCTTGAAAATAATGCGGAGCTCCCGGTTCTGTTGGTTGACGGCGAGGAGCTTGTCGGAGCAAAACAGAATCGCGTGCTAAACCTAACGATTCTCGCGCCGGCGAAGCATACCACCGTGATCCCCGTCTCTTGCGTGGAGGCAGGGCGGTGGAAGATGGAATCCATGGATCTAAGCGTGGCCGATCACGTCATGTATTCGTTGGGGCGCGGAGAACGAATGACGCAGGTCACGGCATCCATGCGCTCCAATGGCACTCGCAAATCTGACCAGGGAGCGGTCTGGAGAAACATTGCTGCCAAAGCGACGCGCCTCAAGACGTCGTCGCCAACCGGCGCCATGTCCGCGATCTATGAGCGCCACGCCAGTGCGGTGGAGGAATTCACTCGCGCTTTCGCCTGGGAGGAGGGTCAGTGTGGACTGGCGTTCGCGATCGCTGGCCGAATTGTTGGGTTGGAGATCTTCGATCACCCTGAAGTAATGCGCAGGTTTTTCCGAAAACTAGTTCGGAGTTATGCTCTGGATGCCCTTGATGCGGCCCCAGGGGAGAACGAACCTGCAAGCGTCGAAGCGGTGTGTGCGCTTGTGACCCAAATCGCGACAGCCCGGACTTTCGCGGAGCAGGCCCTGGGAATCGGTAAAGATGTTCGGTTCACTGGGCCGAAAATTGGCGGTGCCGCTCTCTGGGCGCACGAGCGCTACGTCCACATTTGCGCCTTTGTGGAGAATGGCAAGAGTCCCGACGCTCCTAGTTTTTGGACGCGGATCACTCGCCCGAGCCAGCGACGCACGTTTTGAATGCTGGACAAGAGAGTGGACTGGACCGGACGAAAGCAAGTAGGGCGGAAGCCGATGTTTCGGAAATCGGCACGCTGCACTGGAAAGGATTCGATCTAAATGTCGACCGCGGACCGCAAATCAATAAAGGCGCATGTTGCGCCGGTGCTTGGCCCAGCCATAGAGCGTCTGGACTCGTGGAAGGAGATCGCGGTTTATCTGGGCCGAGAGGTACGCACTGCCCAGCGCTGGGAGAGGCGTGAAGGCTTGCCCGTCCACAGACACTCTCACGCTAAGGGTAGCTCGGTGTGGGCATTCAAGCACGAGATTGATGCCTGGCTACATAGCCGTGATCGGGCCGCGAGCGAAGCGGCTCCGAAAGAGGAATGCTCGGAGTCTGCGGCAGAATCGCTGAATTCAAGAAGAGGACACCTGACAGCAGGATTCCCATCTGGGGGCCGGCCTTTCGCAGGAGCGACTCGGCGGGCTGCACTATCGTTACGATCGAGCCACCTAGTTCCCTAGTTCCCAGTTCGGATCGACTCTCCGCCCATCCTTAATATATATGCGCTGCACGCACAAGCAGCAGTATCCAAACTACAACCGACACGGCGCACCATAATTCAAGGCGTGGAACGCCCGACTGTAGGCGGAGCCTTCGGCAATCCGGGCGTCCACGAAACTTCGTGCCTGCTCGGGTGCCGTGATCCTAGGTCTCGGTCCGCCGCCCATTTGCGGGGGAATGCCCGCCGGGGGACGGTTGCCCCGTTCCCGCGGTCCGCATATCCGCAATATCCGTGCGATCTTCCACCTCAAGCTGCTTGATCAATTTTAGCCGGTCCCCGCCGTTGAACATGTCGAGCTGGGTTGTAACACCGAGTACGAGCGCTGGACGAGAGGCCTTTTCTCTTTCATCACCGATAGTCAACATCCTGTCAGCATTTCACACAATTGGCATTCACTGCGCGAAAAGCGTAAAGATCAGAGTGATTATTATTTTAAACTCTTTGATAAAGTTTAAAAAGAATGACCACTTTCATTTTAAACAATGAAAAAAGGTAGGCTGTTATTTGAAGGCCACCCTGACTGAGAGAGACTACGCCATTCCTAGCAGTTGGGACCGAGTCTTCAGCCGTATTGCTCGGTTGCAAACAAAGTTCTTTGAAGCCTTGTATGAGAAAACAGAGAAATGACTTGGGGCGCCAAAACGAAGGGAAAATAGGAAAATAGCTGGTATAGGTTTGTTCACAACTGTTCTGGTTTCTGTCCTCTTCTATCGAGACTAGCGCCTGACCGCTGGCTCTGTTTTTCTTGCGCGCAGTTTCTCGCGGCCACGCTCCGCGAGCAGCGCACGCGCTATAGACGCGGGCTCACGCGGAATTGCCGCTGGCTTTCGCACGGTTTTTGTTTTTGTTTTTTGCGCCCGATTGGTTATCGGCGAAAGGACACAGCGCAACGCGTGTAGATGCCTGCTAAAACGCCGTAAAACGGACAACTGGCGTACGCTACGCCATGCACTCGCCGAAATCTTAGTGGGACGCCTTCAGCTGCGTCTCAAGAAAGGCCAATACGTCGTTTCCCCAGACATCGGTTGCCGAGGAACAAAATCCCCAGTGTCCTTCCTGATGCGTGCTGCCGAAAGCTGGATAGATCTTTGATTGAAAGTCCTTCTTCTTTTTGTTTGCTTCCTTGCTCAAGGCCCGGCTTGGAGCCAGGCTGTAATCGTTCTCTGCCTGGATCAGAAAGACAGGTGCCTTGGCAAGATCCACTGCCCGAACTAGGCGATCTTGAAGCGGCACATTCTGCTCCCATGACATTGCACCCGGAGCGAACGGCACGAGCGCCTTTACGCCCAAGTCACGCTCGCCAGCAAGCAGAGTTTGGATGCCACCGAAAGAGCACCCTGACATGACGATGCGGGCAGGGTCAACGAAGGGCTGAGACCTCAGATAATTCAGAGCGGCAATCACATCGTCGACTTCGGCTTGCTGAAGCTCGACCATGCGCCGAGCACGTTCACCCGGAGGTGCCTGGGCGACCAGGTCCTGAATGTAATCACCTTGCGAACGGCCTTGCCCTCGGCGATGCGGAACAAAGAAGACGTAGGAATGCGCGGTGTAGAACTTGGCTAGGGCTGGTTGCGAGCCCGGCAATTTCTCGCTGCCATGATTCCACACGATTGCCGGAAAAGGGCCAGTACCCTCGGGCTTCCAAATAAACCCGTGCAGCTCACGTCCGCCGATTGGAAACACAACTTCCTCAGGCTTGGATTGCGCCACGGATATGCCCTGAGCTAATGCGAAGAGCAACAATCCGCAGAGGAATCTCTCCGTTCTGAGCGAGAGAAATGAAAAGAGGATGATTCTTGCGACGGTGATCAGTGAGGAAGTTCGACTGTATTCTCGTTGTGTTCCCGTATCTCCGGCAGAGGTGTTCGTGGAATTTCGCTTCATCTTGGGTGCCCTCATAGAACGAGAAGCATAACTTAGGCAACTCCACAAAGACATACGAGACGGGCGAGCTAAGCTGGCTAAGTCCTGACTAATGCGGTGATTGGCAAAGTGAAATGCTACTTCACATCACCGGTAATGCGTCTTGTTGGGAGTTGGAGGGAGTTCACATGCACATGCAGCAATGGCACCAGTCAGCGGAGGCGCGAAATTGACTTCGGCGCGCATTGCAATCGATGTATATTGCACGGGACCGGAGCGTGAGCCTGAGCAGAAAGCTCCCGGCCGAGTGCAATGGCAAAGGAGTCGAGTATGCCCATTTACATGCAGTATGGTTCGATTTCAGGTGAAGTGGTAAGTACCGGTCAGTTGCAGTGGGTCGAAGTTAATTCCTTTCAATGGGGCGTGGGGAGAGGGTTATCATCGCCGACCGGCGGCAGTGCAGGCAGGGAGTCATCGACACCGTCGGTAAGCGAGATTGTGGTGAAGAAGCCAACGCTCTATAGCCTCACCAACGTAAACATTATAAACGCCCTTGGTCCGCCCCAGCCGAGCGCGGGCCGCCAGCCCGCTCCGAATCGACACCGCGCAGCGGCACCAGTGCCGCCGTGGCTGAAGAACCTCCTCGCCGCGCTGCGACCCTACATGAAACACACGGGAACGATCCATCTCGGCGGGTTCCAATTCGATGCGAGAGAGTTGTCGATGCTCGCGGGAGTGCCAGTTCGCGAGCTCCCGTGAAAGGGGCGCCCTATCGGTGGGGTAGTCGCACGCGTCGGTTAGCTGGACAATACGCCGGTCATTTATGATCGACGCCTTCCCGAAGGCCAAGGTCCTGCTCGGTGACAAAGGCTACGACGCCGACTGGTTCCGAGCCGCCCTGGGCCAGCGCGAGATAATCCCCTGCATCCCGTCAAAAGGCGAACCTTACTCGATCCAGGGACCTGTCCTCCTCTAAACTTCTTTACGGCCGAATGTCGTCCATGTAACTTGTTACGCGACACTCCTCGTATGTCCCTCATTTGACAGGTGCGCCTGGTTTTGGAGAGGCTCGCGCTTGCCACCCAACCTCGACCATGGCGATCTGAGATTGACACGAGAAGGCGGCTGGCCCATCCTTTGACGAAAAGACGAAGCTGAAATCGGAAATTCCGGGTAAGGAAGGGCCCTGTGTGTAGCGGGCTTTTTCCTTTCCTTATACAGGGCGGCGACCCGGGAAGGTTAATCAAGAGTAGGTGATGCCTCCCCACCGCCATAGGCAATAGTCCGCAAGTCGGAGGGTGCTCTATGAATGTCACAGAGCGATGTTTTTCTCGGCGAGATCTGCTGAGGATTTTGGGAGTGGCGAGTGGTGGAATCGCCGTCAGTCGATGGCTAGCACCGGACGCGACGATGGCTCAGGAGCCGGCTCAGGGAAAAGCGATTGAGACTTTCACCGGGCCCGGGGCAAATTCGCACTGGAATTCCGTCGGTCCCTATGTGACCGAGCCCCAAAAAGTTCCTTTGATTCTGCTGACGGACCGGCCCGTTCAGCTCGAAACGCCACGCCATTATTTCCGCACGGCCTTCACGCCCACCGAAGCTTTTTATGTGCGCTGGCATCTCGAAGGTATCCCGAATGCTGTTGATCTAAAAAACTGGAAGCTGCAGATCGAGGGGAACGTCAACAAACCGATTGCGCTGAGCCTTCCCGAGCTGATGCAGAAGTTCAAACCAGTTTCAGTCGCCGCGGTAAATCAGTGCTCAGGCAACAGCCGCAGTCGGCTGCAACCACGTGTGCCCGGCGGTCAATGGGGCAATGGCGCGATGGGGAACGCGATGTGGACCGGAGTGCGGCTGCGCGAGCTTCTCGATATGGCCGGTCTAAAGAGCGGCTCTTTGCTGGTGCAGTTTCAGGGTCTTGAAACGGGACAGGGGCCAAAGGGTCTCGGCTCGAATCTTTTTCTCAAGTCGCTCGACCTTGGGAATGCTGTCTTGGATGAATGCGTTGTCGCGTATCTGATGAACGGCGAGCCGCTTCCGATGCTTAATGGATTTCCAGTGCGGCTGGTTGTTCCCGGCTATTTTGCAACCTACTGGACCAAATGCCTAACGTGGATTCGCGTCCTCAACGCGCCGGACGAAAATTTCTGGATGAAGACCGGATACCGCGTACCGGATACGCCGCGTGGGAACACCACTCCTGAGGATGTGAAGGCAGGCAAGGTAAAAACAGTTCCGATCGAGAGGTTCCCTGTGCGATCTTTCCTTATCTCGCCCGACGGATCTTCGAAGATTCCTGCGGGAATGAACATCACGCTGCAGGGTATTGCCTTCAGCGGATTTGGCCACGTGAACCGCGTGGAAGTTTCGGATGACGGCGGACAGAGCTGGGTGGCGGCGAGAGTCGGAGAGGACCATGGCGCGTACTCTTTTCGCACTTGGGAAATGTCCTGGACCGCAAAGTCTCCACGGATCTATACGCTGGCAGTGCGCGCTACGGATGAAAAAGGCAACACGCAGCCCGACGAACCGGTCTGGAATCCAGGAGGGTACCTCTGGAACCGGATCGAGCGTCAGGAAATCGTTGTGGGAAATGCGAGCTAGGGAGAACTGCCATGAAAAACAGAATCCGAGCGATTTTTCTTGTGCTGTGCGGCTTGACGACGGTGGCGAGCGTCGTTTACGCCGACTTGAAAAAAGGCTACTACTCTCCAGCGGAACTCGGAAGCGTGCGGCAGGTGGCGCGGATCGAGCTTTCGCCGGATTCGAATTACCAGGTGTCAGCGTACCCCGTGCCTGCTGGAGAACTCACCCAGGGGGATGGCCTTCAAGACGTCCAAATTTACTGCAACACCTGCCACAGCCCGCGCTACATCACCATGCAGCCGCCACTCCCTGCCGCGACATGGGAAGCCGAGGTGAACAAGATGAACAAAACCTTCGGTGCAGGGATTCCTGAGGACAACACGCAGAAAATCATTCTGTACCTGCAAGCCCACTATACGGCCGAGAACCGCAAACAGTAGCGTGGAAATGGGGAGCAGCATGCTGCTCCCCTACTAGAGCAAAACATCAGTTCGGAACAGAGCGACTCGGCAGAGTATCGGCAGTCAACGTCAGGGTTTCTAAAGAATCGCAGTGAGAGGATAGCCGTTGAGAAATCCCTTTTCCGTCAGTTATAGGCCCTGACAGTGGCGGGCTAACTCCCGATAAGTACAAGAATTACCGGCCAAGTCTGTTTGCACCTTGATTCGCGCGTAAACGCTTTAGGATCAAACAGTTTGGCCGGCAATTTTCGGCTTCACTGGTCCAATCCGTGCACCCGCATCTGACCCGTGGCCGGGAAACGAGTTAAGCCTGACGCGGACATCATGACTCTTGAATGTCATTGATTTCAAAGACGTTCGCGCCGTAGATCTTCAGTAGGCACGGTCTATTCGGAAGCCTTTTTTCTTGGATTGAAGTCAAAATGCGAATCCTCGATATGACGCGATATCTTCCTCCCCGTTGGTTAGACCTGTTCGCCCACTCTGTGCGAAGATGCCAGTTGGGTTACGACCCAATCGGGGCATGATGCCATCCTCGCCTTCCAGCCAACCTGTGAACCTCTTCCGCGCAATCGCAGCACAAGCCCTTTGTGTGATTTTGCTCCTGAGCCCCGGGGTGGCCCAGCAAAACCCCACGGAAAAACAGGCCGACCAGGGACGGCAGAGTGGTATGAGTACGGGCGCTGCGCATGCCCCTGTAAAAGACGCGCTTTCGCGGCCAATTACCGCCGGGGGCTTCGTCGAAGGCGCTCCCGTAGTCTTCGCGGACATCACCCGTGCCGCGGGGCTCGACAAGTTTCATCACCGCTCCGGAGAACCGGAGAAGAGGACCATATTGGAGACACCCGGTTCAGGTGTTGCTCTGCTGGATTACGACAACGACGGCTGGCTGGACATTTATTTGCTGAATGGCTCAACCTTTCCAGCACTGAAAGGCAAGGAGGCGGCCCCGCGTGCGATGCTCTTGCACAACAATCACGACGGCACGTTTTCAGACGTAACCGACAAGGCCGGGGTGGCCAACGAGCGCTGGGGGTTTGGAGTGGCCGTCGGTGATTATGACAACGATGGCTGGCCGGACATCTACGTCTCAAATTTTGGCAAGAATCGCCTGTACCACAACAATCATGACGGCACATTCACGGACGTCGCGGCGAAAGCCGGTGTAACGCTGGGCGGCTGGTCAGCGGGGGCAACCTGGGGTGACTACGACCGCGATGGATTGCTTGACCTATTCGTTCCGGGCTACGCAAAATTTGATCCGGAGCATCCTCCGATTTCCGGGCAAGGCGGCTTGCCGCCCGGATACTGCCAGTTCCGTGGAATCGAAGTCATGTGCGGACCGCGCGGCTTACCAGGCGAGGGCGATCACCTGTTCCACAACAACGGCGACGGAACCTTCTCTGATGTCAGTATCAAAGCGGGAGTCGCCGACACAAAGGGCTACTATGGATTCTCTTCGGTGTTCGTTGACGTGGATGACGACGGGTGGCTTGATCTTGCAGTGGCCAACGATTCCGTGCCGAGGTACCTCTATCTGAACAAACATGACGGTACCTTTCAAGATGTGAGCTACATATCCGGCTTTGCCCTAAACGATGAGGGACGCGAGCAGGCTTCCATGGGCATAGCGGTAGGTGATTACAACCGCGATGGGAAGATTGACTTCTACATCACAAATTTTTCAGATGATTACAACACGCTCTATCGCAATGATGGCGATGCTAGTTTTTCGGATGTTTCTTTTCGAGCAGGCATCGCGAATCTGACCGTTCCATTCCTGGGGTGGGGCACCGGCTTTCTGGACTACGACAACGACGGCCTGCTTGATCTCTTCGTGGCCAATGGCCACGTGTATCCCGGAGTAGACAAGCAGGATTGGGGCACGACCTGGGCGCAAAGACCACTGCTATTGCGAAACCTGAATGGGATGAAATTCCAGGAAGTTCCGCCGGCCACAGGCAGTGGCCTCGCAGTGGTGATTACCGGACGGGGAGCCGCGTTCGGAGATTTATTCAACGACGGTCACATAGACGTCGTGATCAATAGTGTGGATTCAACGCCAACTCTGCTCAGAAACGTCGTGAACAATTCAAACCACTGGGTAACTCTGAAATTGGTTGGTGGTCCGAAAAGTCCACGCGACGCGATTGGAGCGAAGGCCTTTGTCGCGGCTGGTGGATTTCGTCAACGCGGGGATGTGTTTAGCGGTGGAAGCTACGCCTCGAGCTCCGATCAACGATTGCATTTTGGTTTGGGAACTGCCACCAAGGTAGACAAGGTCGAAATCCATTGGCCCAGCGGAGTACAGGAACAAATCAACTTGCCCGGAGTGGACCGCATCTACATGGTTGTCGAAGGAAAAGGGATCGTCGAACGGTGAAGCGCTCTCTCTCGAGAATCTGGCCCAACCTGGGAATTCTGCATTCCGCCTTTTAACAGCTCTTCTTGCGATTGTCTTTGTCGCTTCTGAGAAGTTGACGGGGGCCGAGGAACAATCACAGACGACCATCTCGAGTGGGATTTTGACGACCTCTAGTGCGGCGAACACAAAGAAAGCGGCCGGTTTCCCTATCCAGCCATGTTCCCCCCTCAACTACCGCGCTCTCGACGCGGGCATTTACGCGGACTCGTTTCTTATTAGTGCGTCTTCGTTGGCAAAGACCAGCGAAACGTGGCAACGGCGGCGGGATCAAGATGGTAGCTCGCATACCTATTCTTCCAGTTCAAATTGAAGTTGACGGTTGAGTTAGTTCCGTTCAACACAATCAAAACGATCGAGCCATCTGGATTACGAAACGCCACCGATTCCAGCCGCTCCTGCTCAAAGGTGCTCGATTCGATTCGAAAAGCTCCCGACGTGACAAACTTGCTGGCTTGTCCGAGCGCGAGAAGATCCACGGTAGGGATGATTCGCGAAGGCGTGACGGCATCATCAATGGTAACGACGGCGCGGCAGGTCTTGCAGCCGCCCAGAAAAGGCTCGTGATTCTGGTTTAGCGCGAGATTCCATAAGACTACCCCCTTTGCCCAATTCCGCATGGTGGAGATGACCAACCGGACCTGCTCCTCGAGCAATCTTCCTTTCTGCCACTCGCCGCCAGAACATTCCGTTAGCCAAATCTCCTTGTCGGGAAATCGATTGTGGAGTTCGGTCTGCGCTGTGGGGTTGCCTCCGTAGCAATGAATGGCAATGCCTGGAACGAAACTCGCGGCTTGTTTGTCGCTCAACACCTTGATCGGAAAATCGATCAAATCCCAATTGTGGTCGAAGGTTAGGATCTTGGCTTTGACTCCTGCCGCACGGAACGCCGGTCCCAGATCGTCTCGAATAAAATTTGCCTGCTCTTCGGCACTCATTCCCATTCCGGGATAATCGACGGGAATGTTGAGTGGCTCATTTTGCACTGTTACAGCGTAGATGGGCACACCAGCTGCCTCATACGCCTGAACGTAGCGAACAAAGTATTTGGCGAGGGGGTTATAAGACGAGGGCAGGAGTGTTCCCTGGATCATGGATCCCGAGGTTTTCATCCAGCCCGGTGGGCTCCAAGGCGACCCGATGATTTTGAGATTAGGGTTGAGAGCAAGAGCTTCGCGGAGAAGAGGAATAATCTGCTCGCGATCGTGATCAATGGAGAAGTGCTTCATCTCCGGATCCACTTGCCCCAGGGGCATGTCGTCGTACGTGTAGTCCTTGCGGGCAAAGTCGCTCGCGCCCATGGGTTGACGCAGCAAGCTCAAGCCGATTCCTTTTTTCGGGTCAAAGAGCAATTTCAAGAGCTCGCGTCGTTTCGCAATTGTAAGCTTTTGCGAAATCAGCCAAGCAGAGGAATCGGTGAGCGAGGCGCCGAAGCCATCGATCTGCTGATACTTTTTCGCATCGTCCACGATAATGGTGAGTCCCTCGAGACGGGACGACTCAAAGTGAAGTGTGGGTTTGTCTTGCAGCGATTCGTGCAACTCTTCCGAGGATTCAACGACGTGAATGCGGATTGCATTCCTTCCTTGGGCCTTTGAGGCGGCAACTCCCGTCAAGGAGGCGAGCCCGATTACTAGAAACCCCAGGATGACGGAGAATACCGATACGCATAGCGCGAAATTGCCGGTACGCTTCACTTTTCTAGATGCCTCATGATTGCCCAATCTACCGCGGATTCTGCGGCGAGGGAGGAGGTTGCACAGTAGCGGGATTCTGTTGGGTTTGGAATCGCTTCAGCGCTTTTTGTGAGTTCTCGGCCTCCTCGTCCTTGAGCTTTCGGAATGTCGCCATGGCTTTTTGTGCTTCCTCCGTTCGATGGAGTCGCCGGTAGACGATTCCTAGTTGGTACCAGGACTGCTCGACGACCTCAGGGTCCGATCCGGCAGCGGAAGTGGCGTGCTCCAAATGCCCGGCGGCAGCGGCGTCATTTCCGAGAAGCATTTCGGCCCTGGCCAGGTTGTAGTCTGAATGTTGCAGGTCCGGCTTCACGCGCACCGCGCCTTCGATTAATGATTTCCCTCTCAAAGGATCGCCGCTCTCTATGGCAATGACACCCAGTTTGTATTGCGCAGAGATGTTCTCTGGATCGATCTCGAGTTCTCTAAGATAGGCCTGCTCAGCTTCCGGCAACTTGCCCGCCAGGCGATATTCCGTGCCTAGCTCTTCATGCAACCGGGGTTCGTTGGGAGCCAGTTTGATGGCCGCCTCATATTCCGCTATGGCGTCCATGTGACGCTCGGCTCCAGCGCTGGCTTCCGCCAGGAGCTCGCGGACGCGCCACGATTTCGGGTCGGCTTTGAACATCCGGGCGTAACTGTCGTTAGAGACAAAAAGATGTGCGCGGCCGCGGTGATAGAGAATATCCACGTTTTCAGGAGCAAGTTTCGCGGCCTGGTCGAGGGCCTGAACGGCTTCGTCTCCATCTCCTTTTTCGAGCGCGACGATTCCCAACCACATCCACGCGTTAGAATCTTTTGGGCTGATGGAGGTTTCCTTGCGCAAGGCTGCCACAGAAGCCTCCAACTGGTTCGTGCGATATTCCGAGACCCCAAGAAACAGACTTGCGCCGCGCAATCTGGGTTTGAGTTGCAGGGCTTTCTGAAAATCGGCAATGGCCTCTTGGTGGCGGCCCTGCTCTTCGCGAACTAAGCCAAGGTTCAAAAACGCCTCCGCAAAGGTTGGCGCGTGCTTGAGGATTTCGGCAAAGCCATCACCGGCCTGCTCGAGATTCCCGGCCCGCATGGCTTCGGTAGCCAGTTGAAACTGTTGGTCGATCGCCGGGCTTGTCTGTCTGGTTTGACTGTGGGCAACCGTGGCAGGGACGAGCAAGAGCAAAATCGTGGACAGGAAGGAGGACATCCGCCGAACAAGTCGAGAAAGAAGGCTTGCATCAGGCGGAAAAGCACGAGGAATGGTTTGCATCCAGCTCACAGCTCGATGGTACACCAGACGAGCAAAGAAGATTTCCGTGAAGTTTGTAGTCCTTAGAACTGGTACCGCAACGTAAGCTGAATCTGGCGAACCGGGCTTACGACGGCAAGATTGCCCTTGGGGGCGCCAAATGCAAAGTCTGTGACGCCACCATCCAGAGTGTCAAAGACATGGCGGTTGAAGGCATTGGGAATATCAACCTTGAAGATAATAGACTGCCTTTCATTTATGGCAGTACGTTTAAGGATGGCAAAGTCCTCATTGAAGTAATGCTGACTTCGAATGTTGCCGAGGATCAACGGAGCGTTGCCGAAGACGTACCCGCGCTGGGCCACAAGAGCCGGAGCGTTGGGATCGATGAACGCCGCACAGTTGAAGAAGTTGTTGGTGCTGTTGGCGATAAAGGTGCCGTTGGCCTGTTCCGTGCAGCCGCTATTGGCGGCCGCGGCGTTAAACGAGCCATGGTTGGGAGCCAAGAGGGGTTGCCCGGGAACGAGGCTGTAACGGAATGCTCCGTCCGTGGACGGAGCCGAAGGCGCATTGGTGTTCAAGACGGTGGGAGTGCCGCTCTGATAGCGCTGCACGCCTCCGACTTGCCAACCTCCCAGAATCTTGCTGGCAACGCCGTGATTCAGATACTTTTTGCCGGGTCCGGCAGGCAGTTCGTAGATGTAACTGAGAACCAGCATGTGGGGCGTGTCCTGAAAACTGGGGGCTTTCTGGGATTTGGGGTTGAACGGATCCTGGGCCGCGAACTCGTTAGACTGGAACCCCGAAAATACAGGTATGGCGCTGTCCGCGTTCGTCAGGGTCTTTGAGAAGGTGTAAGAGGCCAGGAGGTTCAGACCATTTCGGAAGCGGCGTTCGAGTTTTGCCTGGAAGGCGTTGTAGGTGGAGATTCCCAGATTTTCCAGACACGAGCACATGCTGTTGTTGCTGCCCCCGATGTCGAGATATTGGGGAAAGGGACGCAACAATTGCCCCACCGACGGCGTAGTGTTCACCGAGTTATAGAGCGGCACAAACCAGCTCGGCACAGTTACTCCCAAGCTATTCAGGGTGGCTTGGCCCGCAGGAGACGTGACAGAGTTCGTCAGGGCGTTACCGAGATTGTAGAATTTCGGGTTCAGGGCATTTACCTGGGCAATGTTGGTATGGAGATAGTCGCCCTTAACACCCACATAACCCAAGCTCAGGATCAGGTCTGGCGCCAGTTGCTTCTGAACCTCGAAACTCCAATTCTGCGTCCTGGCTGGGCGTCCATAACTGGGTGCGATGTATCCGACGTTCTGGCCATTCAGGCGGGAGGGGACGGTGCTATTCACCGGGGGCGCAAAAGTGGGGAACCCGGCAGAGAGTGCTTGAACTGGAGTAAAAGCATCCTGAGAGGTAAAGGTGGGCTGAACGACATTGCCGTTGCTGAATTGAATCGCGCCGGTCGGGAGGTCATCGTAGAAGAGTGCGGCATAGTAAATGGCGTACCCTCCTCGGACTACAAGATTGTGAATGTGACCGAACAATTCAGGCGGAGCATAGGCAAAACCGACTCGCGGACCAAAATCCTTAAAGTAGGTTTGGCCTTGATTCGACGCAGAACCGTAGACGAGTGCTCCACTCTCCCCAGGAGCTCCAGGATTGGGGACGTTCAAATTCAAGCTCGACTGGTCTCCGTGGTCTTCGTGGCGTGGCGTATCGACGTCATAACGAAGTCCGAGATTTAGTGTGAAATCGCGGCGCAGCTTGAAATCGTCTTGGACGTAAGCCGCATAGTAGTACGAGCTCAGCCGGGGATTGGCCAAGGTATCAGACAACTGTTCCTGGCTGGGCAGACCGAGAAGGAAGCTGGCAAACGGATCGCCGGTGGAGGGGTTATTGGGGGCGAAGGCGGTTTGAAAATTGCTAAATCCGTAGTTCGGAGAGGTGTCGCCCTGGGCAATGAAAGAATACTGGTAGGCTCTCCATTCGAACCCGAAATCGAAGGAATGGCGGCCCTTGATCCAGCGGAGATTCTCTGCAGTAACGAGACTGTTAGGCACGTGGCCGTTGAAGCTTTCCGTACTGAAGCCTTGGTAGCCAATTCCGAGGGGACTGCCGTTGAAACTGATTTGAGGAAATACCAAGCCATGGGCATTGCCGATTCCCAGTGCGGCCGGCCAATCGGTACCATTCACGCTGTCTGCCTTACTGAGATTGTGGAGGCGGTTGAAGCCGACAGTGAGGGTATTGAGCAAGTTCGGTGTAATCGTGTAGTCCCAGCCACCGCGGAGATAGTGAGTAAAATTGGAATTAAAGAAATTAGGGTTCAAAACCCCCGGCAACGTGTTACCTCCGGCTGGAGTCTCCTGGTCGCGGCTGCTGTAGGAGAAGAAGAATTTGTTCGTTATTCCCCAGTTCTCGTCGATACGAAAGCTCATGGTCGTATCGCGCTCTTGCTCGCTCGAGCGAAAAACAAAGTTGTTCTGCAGACCATTGTCGGTGCCCGGCAGGTTGGGAGTCACGGTCAGAAAACCGAGAATCTTTTTTGCGACGGAGTCAAAACTCGTGGTTGGGACAATGTTTCCGGGGAAGGCGGTGCGACACTGTACGCCACCGACAGTTTTTGTGGTCGAAGGATCAAAGATCTGCCCTGTCAGGATCTGCGATCCATCACAAGGGTTAATAACGGGTTGGCCGTTATTAGTCACGGGCGGTCCAAGAAGGGCGGAGAAGTTTCCGTTTTGAATTTCTGTCGTCGTGGGCAGGGTGGTTACACTGGCCGTACCCGGATTGTTGCGATACTGCTCCCACGAAAAGAAGAAAAAGGTCTTATGGCGACCGTCGTACAGCTTCGGAATGCGGACGGGACCGCCCAAACTGCCACCGAAGTTATTCTGATGATCCGCCGGCCGAGGAACGTTATTCTGATTGTTATTCCATGAATTGGCATCCAATGCCGTATTGCGGAACAAATCGAACGCGGTGCCGTGGTAGTCGTTTGTGCCGGATTTAGTGCCGAAACTTTCGATGCCTCCGGAAGTTCTGCCGTACTCAGCGCTATAAGTGGAAGTGAGCACCTTGAATTCACTCAGCGCTTCCACGGACGGGGCGGTTTGATCGAACGCGGAACCACTGTCGGAGCGCGTGGTGCTCACTCCATCCAACAAAACCTCAGTGCCGAAATTCTGCCCGCCACTTAATTTCGACTCAAAAATTCCAGAGGAAGTGCTGCCATTTTGGTTGGTGCCCGGTCCTTGGGTTCCTGGTGCGAGAAAGACAAAGGTTTCCGGGGAGCGGAGAAAGCTTTGGCCCGAACTGTTTATAGACAACGGCAATTCCAAAATTTCTCTGGATCCGACCACTGTGCCAATTTCAGAAGTGTCCGTCTCGATCGTCGGTAGGTCGGCAAGAACCGTGACCGATTCTTGGACGTCTCCGGGTTGCAAAGTGATGTCAAGCGAAGCCGTGGAATTGATCTGTACTTCCACTCCCGTCGCGGTGGAAACCTTAAAGCCCTTTGCGGTCACGGTGATGTTGTAGTGTCCCAAGACAAGGTTCGAAAAGCGGTAAGCGCCAGTGGACGTGGAAGTCGTATTGTAGACGGTTCCGGTTTCGACCCCCGTGGCGGTAATTGAGGCGCCTTCGACCGCACCACCAGACGAATCGAGAATCGAGCCAACAATCGCTCCACGATCGGATTGGCAAAGGGCCCAGCCCGCGGTCACAAGGACGAAAAGAGCGGCTACGAAAAATCGGTGCGGAGAGGTTACCGAGCGCATTTATTCGCCTCCTGCCCAATCGAAACTACAAAGGCTCCCGGGGTGTTAGGGAATTGTTTTAAGGAGATCGGCCGGAATGATGACCAACCCTCGACGGTCTAAGACAAATGTCCCCCCCACAAGCTTTTCCGAGGCACCCCAAACTGTTGCCGACATTTGGCAACAGCAAAGATATTGCTGTCAAGGATAAACTTTTTGAATACAGTTTAGACAAACGTTGGTCTTAGTGCTGGCCTCCGGGGATTCCGCGCGAGTTCGGCTGCCGCCGGCCCCTTGCGGGCGCCCGGCCTCGGAACTGGGTTAGGCCGTAATCCCCTGTTCAGGCAATGCTTATGCGGCCCGTGAGGGGCAGATTAAACGATCTCGCCAGAGATGGCCACGAGTCAACTTGGCTTCGCCGAGGAAAAAACAATCCCCAGCCGATAAGCCCTCAGCCTGAAAATTCTCGCGGACTACCTCGGCCTCTGCCCCGCCACGGGTTCCGCGGTACTCAATAATGTTCCCGGCCGCTCGATTTCTGTCGAGACAAGTGAGTGCTTGCGCGCCGCTGCCCGAAAATTCAACGACCGACCAAGCCTGCTGACACGCTCGCTCCGCAAACAGCGCATATCAGCGTGATTTTCTCTTCGACGGTCAGCATGCTCAGCAATGCTTCGACTCGCTTCTTCGCCTCCGGGGAGATTGATGCACGCTCCTTGCCATCGCCCACGCCACGGAAACAACCATTGCGAGAATTATCGGGCCGGTGCGCAACAGCAATCTGGAGCGTTCTCTCTTATTTCCTAGGACAACGGCATCTTACCGCCCGGACGGCATTCCCGCGCAATGTCCGAATTCCCCGGGCGCCACGTCGCGTTACAATTGCACGCTGAAATTGTCTGGACAAACGCGGCGGACAGAGCGATAAGAAAAGTGGCCATGCTCTTCTCACGCAGATTTTCGCGCAGAACCTTCCTCCAATCGACGTCGCTCGCAGTCGCAGGAGCTGCGACTCATCAAATGGGATTCCCATCTACTTTTGCCACCGCTCCCATACAGCAGCCGCTTAAAGAGTTCGACTACGGCGACGTCGCACTAACCAGCGATTTGCACGAGAAGCAACGGCGTGAAACTCACACCGTTCTGATGGAATTGAGCGAAGACAGTTTACTCAAGCCTTTTCGGCAGATGGCCGGACAGCCTGCTCCGGGCGAGGATCTGGGCGGCTGGTATCATTACGATCCGGACTACGACTCCAACACTGTGGATGTGGGCTTCGCTCCGGCCGCTACGTTTGGCCAATGGGTTTCCGCACTGGCTCGGAACTATGCGATCGACAATTCTCCGGCCACCCGAGATAAGGTGCTGAGGTTGAACCACTTGTACGCGCAGACCATTTCAGGCGATTTTTACGAGAAGAATCGCTTCCCGGCGTACTGCTACGACAAGCTGGTCTGCGGGCTCATCGATTCGCACCAGTACGTTCACGATCCAGAAGCCCACTCCATTCTGGAGCTCACTACGAATACCGCGCTGCCCCACCTGCCGGGAAAGGCCATCGAGCATGGGCGCCAATGGCGCGCGAATCCCGCCGAGGGATATACCTGGGACGAGTCCTATACGATTTCGGAAAACTTGTTTCTCGCATACCAACGCGGCGCGGGCGACCGCTATCGTTCGCTCGGAGCTCAGTATCTGGACGATGATTATTACGATCCGCTTGCTGAAAACCGCAACGTTCTCGCTGGCAGGCACGCCTACAGCTACGTGAATTCGTTATGTTCAGCAATGCAGGCGTATCTGACGCTGGGAAACGCGAAATACCTGCGTGCGGCCAACAATGCGTTCGAGATGCTGACGGCGCAGAGTTTTGCGACGGGTGGCTGGGGGCCAGACGAGCTGCTTCGCGCGCCGGATAGCGGAGAGCCTGCCAAGAGTTTGACGGGAAGTCATAGCAGTTTTGAAACCCCCTGCGGTTCCTATGCTCACTTTAAGTTGACGCGTTACTTGCTGCGCGTTACCCGCGAGTCGCGCTATGGCGACAGCATGGAACTCGTGATGTATAACACGATCTTGGGCGCAAAGCCGCTGCTGGCCGACGGCAGTACTTTTTATTATTCCGACTACAACTTCCAGGGACAAAAGATCTACAAGGATGCTCGCTGGCCCTGTTGCTCTGGGACGCTGCCGCAAGTCGCCGCCGACTATCGCATCAACACCTACTTTTCCGATCCCGATGGTCTGTACGTCAATTTGTACATCCCTTCGACCGTCCGATGGACGCAGGGAGGTTCACCGGTTTCCCTTACGCAGAAGGGCACCTATCCGTTTGACGGCGTGGTGAAGTTCGAGATCACGGTTTCAAAGACCACCGACTTTGCGATTCACTTGCGCATTCCAGCTTGGGCGGAGGGGGCATCAATTCTCGCCAATGGTAAGCCTGTGCCGGCACCCATCATTCCGGGCAAGTTTGTAACGGTACGCCGTCCGTGGAAAACCGGCGATCTCATCGAGTTGAATTTGCCGATGAGGTTGCGATTGGAAGCGATTGACGCACACCATCCGCAAACTGTCGCGTTGCTCTCTGGCCCGCTAGTCTTATTTGCGATCACAGACGTTGCGCCGGCCGTCACAGCGAGACAATTGCTAACAGCAAGGAAAACCGGGCGGGAGTCCTGGCAGGTGGAGACCGATCGCGGACCGATGGGCATGTTGCCATTCATCGCGATTGAGGACCAACATTATTCCACGTACTTAGTCGTCAAATAGTGTCGTCGGACCCCTATTAATTTTTGCGCTGGCTGATATGTCTACCCAGCAAAACAATATCTAATCCGCGCCAAATTGTTGGCAATTTGGAGGATCCAGTCCCATGGGAACGCATCCGGTCGCTCGCGAATTGATACGGTGGCAAGTTTC
>Ga0210394_10001023_pt1 | contig 48424 bp, 36 predicted proteins | sample IncBWC12MmetaG_FD_160121 | JGI IMG/M metagenome (GOLD analysis project Ga0210394, IMG submission 160121) | Forest soil microbial communities from Barre Woods Harvard Forest LTER site, Petersham, Massachusetts, United States - Inc-BW-C-12-M | ecosystem: Environmental > Terrestrial > Soil >...
AGCTGTACGTGCGGCCGCGGCAGAACCGGGTCCCGGTCGGCGGCAACCTTTACGCCGCGCGCCAGAAGCAGGACCAGGATCTGCGCACGGCCTGCGTTTCGGCCAACGACATCCTGTGCAGCCATCCGCTGCCAGCCGGTGGTTCGAGCACGACTGGCGCGACTCGCGCGGCGGGCACCGGCCTGTATGCCTACAACGACGGGGACGGCTCGACCTTCTACGACGTCGAGTATCCGCTGCAGATCCACGGTTTCGATCCGAACTTCCACTTCGTCGGGATGACGTTCAACCCGGAGGGCTTCGCCGACATGAAGGACAAGTACTTCCTGCTGAACGGCCGCAGCTATCCCGATACGGTATCGGCCGGTCCGTTGCAGACGCAGTCGGCCGATGGCGTGAACCACTTCTCGCAGCCGCTGCCGGCGATCATCAACATCACGGCGGGCAAGAGAGCGCTGCTGCGCATCTCCGACCTGGACGTTTCTGAGTACCAGACGCTGGCCTCGCTCGGCATTCCGATGCAGGTGATCGGCTACAACGCCAAACTGCTGCGCGACCAGGCCGGCAACAACCTGTACTACACGACCAACTCGATCACGCTCGCCGGTGGCGAATCGCTCGACGTGATCCTGGATACGTGCGCGGTTCGCTCTGCGCCCTCCGATCCGTCATCCACGTGCACGACGGCGATGTCGCCGGGCACGTATTACCTGTACACGCCCAATCTGGACCATCTGTCGAACGACGCGGAGAACTTCGGCGGCCTGATGACCGAAGTCCACGTCAACTAGGGGAGCAGCCATGAGCGCACTGATCATAAGAAAGGCGACAGCGATGAACCGACTGCTTCCCCTCCTGGCTTCGGCGGCGGCCCTGCTGTTGACGGCCGCTGCGCAGGCTGCGGCCCCCGGAATAACGGGTCCCACGTTCGCCCTGACCGCGCAACCAGCCTACATCACCCAACCCGACGGGCAGGCGGTGTACTCCTGGGGTTACGGGTGCACGACGGCTCCTGCCAGCACGCGCTTCGTGCCGGCCACGACCACGGCACCGTTCTGCAACACTATGCAGGTTCCGGGTCCGACCCTGGTGGTCACCGAAGGGCAGACGGTTAGTGTGACGCTGACCGATGGTCTGCCGGGCTCCGCCGGCAACACGTCGATCCTGTTTCCGGGCTTCAATGTGACGACGACCGGCGGCGTGGCGGGCCTGCTGACACAGGAAGCGGCGCCCGGCAACCCGGTCACCTACACGTTCACGGCGTCCTCGCCCGGAACGCGTGCCTATTACAGCGGCACGCAGGGCGATCTGCAGGTCGAGATGGGTCTGTACGGGGCGATCATCGTCCTGCCGAATGGCGCGCCGACCAATGGAAGCTGTCCGACCCACAACCTCGCGGCCGGACTCAACACTGCCGGCACGGCGCTCGTCAGCGGCGGGGAAAGTAATTTCCGTCTTTCACCGACCGGGGCCGCTTACCACCTGACGCAAAGCTGCTACGACCGCGAGTACCTGTTCCAGTTCTCGGAAATGGATCCGAACATCCATGTCCAGGCGCTGGCGCAGGTGACCGCCTGCCTGGCACCAGGAGCCCCCGCCGGATGCCACCTGAATGTGCCGACCGAGCCCTACCATCCGGCTTACTTCATGATCAACGGCCGCTCGATGCCGGATGACATGGACTCGAACTACGCGGCCCAGTACCCGCACCAGCCATACAACGGCAATCCGCACATGCATCCGGGCGAGCTGGTCCTGCTGCGGATCATCGGCCAGGGCCGCTGGCAGCACCCCTTCCACGAGCACGGCAACCACGTACGCATCCTGGCGCGCGACGGCAACCTGATCGTCAGCAGCACGAGCGCGACGCAGTTGGCCGGGCCGCTGCTGTTCACCACCACGACCACGCCCGGCCTGGCGATGGATGGAATCTTCTATTGGACCGGCAGGGGCTTGAACTGGGACGCTTACGGTCACCATCCGGGATCCGCGGATCCTCTTGCCACGCTGCCCTGTACTCCAGATGCCAACGGCTATAACACCGGCAATCTGACGGCGGTCAACTACTACGAGTGGTGCCAGGATCACAACAAACCGCTGCAGGCGGCGCCCTTCGGTGACGTGGCCGGGGGCGGTCCGGCGACGCTGCCCGATGCGACCCTGTTTACCAACGGCGCCTGGTACGGCGGCAGCCCCTATCTCGGCCCGGATGCGACACAGCGCGCCACGGGCGCCACGGGGACGACGCCGCCCTCCGGCACGATCGCGAACTCCCCGACGGGGGAAGCGGGCTTTGCCTTCATGTGGCACTCGCATAACGAACGGGAGATCACCACCAACAACATCTTTCCGGGTGGCATGTTGATGATGATGCTGGTCGATTCGCGCGAATTCGTGATCGACGAGTCGAACTAAAGAGGAAAATCGCAATGCGATCCAACAACTACAAGTCGGTCCTGAAGCACGCGGGTCTCGCGGCCTCGGTCCTCCTCCTGGCGAGCGGCGCGGCCTTCGCCCAGCAGCAGGTCAATCTCAGCGTAGGGGCGGCCAGCGCAATTCTGCCCAACGGTTCGACGGTGCCCATGTGGGGCTACAGCTGCGGTACGGTGGTGTCCCTCTCGACCGCGAGCTGCGCTCCGTTGAACCCAGCGGCGGCAGCCGTGGGGGCCTGGTCGCCGGTGGTGATCACGGTGCCCACCGGACAGGATCTGCAAGTCAACCTGACGAACAATCTTTCGTTCGGTGCGACTCCCAACAACATCCCGACCTCGCTGGTGATCGTAGGCCAGCTGGGTGGCGGACTCGGGAGCACCGCGACCACCACCGCGAGCCCGGATCACACCAACGCCCAGCCGCTCACCTGGCCGATCGCAGGCGACGCGCCGGGAGCCGCGTTGACCGGAGTCGGGACTCCGCCGGCGCAGGGGCCGCGCGTGCAATCGTTCTCCACCGAAGTGGCGGTGGGCACTCCGGCCAGCCTGTGCTGGGGAGTCTGTGGCGCCGGAGGGCCGGCGCTGAAGCCGGGCACTTACCTGATCGAGTCCGGTACGCACCCGTCCATCCAGGGCCCCATGGGCCTGTACGGCATCCTGGTCGTCACCACCGCCCCGGGTACGGGGACTGCCGGCACCGCCTATGGCACGGTCGGGACCGCGACCGCCGTGACGTACAGCGCCGATATTCCCTTGCTGCTCAGCGAAATCGACCCGGTGCAGAACGCCGCGGTCAACGCCGCAGTCGGCGCCACGGGTTTCACCGAGACCGCGGTGTGGTCCGGGCTGTACGGCGGCTGCGGAAATCCGGTGAACGCGGATGGAACCGCAAATCCGACCTATCAGACATGCTATCCGCCGGCGGTCAACTACACTCCGTTGTATTACCTGATCAACGGCGCCGCCTTCGACAAGACCAACCCCACAACGTCGCTGTTTGCGGCTTCACCCGCCACCGGCGTCACCGGGAACGTGCTGGTTCGCCTCGTCAATGCCGGCCTGCGCATGCACGTGCCGTCGATCGTCGGCGCGCAAACCGGCGCCACGGCCGCGGGCTTCTCGCTGATCGCCGAGGACGGTAACGTGTTGCCGGGCGTGCCGCGCGTGCAAAGCGAAGTGTTCATGGCGGCGGGCAAGACTTATGACGTGGCCATCAATGCCGTAAACGTACCGGCGGCGGCGACGGCGCTGCCGATCTTTGATCGCGAGCTGAGCCTGTCGGGCAATGCGATCGCGCGCGACGCCGGCATGCTGGCTTACATCAGCGTCAACGGCGCCGTGCTGCCCACCACGGGCGCGTTCACCGCGAATGCCGCCCAGGCCGTCGCGGATACCTACAACTCCCTCATCACGGGCCAGACGCTCACCGTGTCGGATCCCGCCAAGGGCCTGCTCGGCAACGACATCAACATCTCCGGGGTCCAGGTTCAAGGCGGGGCAACGGTCGCGGGACTGAGCCTGAATGCGGATGGCACCTTCACTTACACCGGAGGCCCGACCACCTTCACGTATTGCGGCAACGGCGCAACCTCCGGCGCGGCTTGTGCGCTGGTGACCCTCGGGGCTGCGACCGTTGAGCCCGGCAGCGGCATCACGATGAACGGCGCCACGTACACCGCGAACGCGACGGTCCTGGGCATCAAGCCGCCCGGGATCCTGGCGTTCGACAAGGATGGCGCGGGCTACCCGCTGACCGTCAACGCCGTGACGGCGCAGAGCGCCGGCCTTACTCTTTCCGTCGATCCGAACGGCGGATTCAATGCATCCGTGGCTGCCGCAGGAAGCTACACGTTCACGTACAACGCCAAGAACTCCCAGGGAACGGTCAGCAGTGGGACTGCGACCGTGACGCTGAACTTCCCCGCCGCCACCGGTCTTTCGGTCAAGGTTCTGGACGGCGCAGACAAGTCGACCGTGATCGGCGACTACCGTTGGATCATCGAGGAAGATCGGACCTTCTATGTGAACCCGAACTGCACGACTAACCCGCCGGCAGCGGGCTGCCCGGGCGCGACCACGACCGGTCTTGGAACAACAGGCATCGTTCCGACCTTCGGCACCAACTTCCACACCAGCTACATGCCGCTGGTGGCCACCGGCTGTACCGGGCCGCTCTCCTGTGAGGGGGGCCAGACGATCTTCGATCCGACCACCGGAACTCACATTAACGCGGTGTGCGACCTCGGCAACGGCGTTTGCCGGCCTGACACGTCGGGGAACGGGTTTGCCCAGATGTTACCGAGTGCGGTCCATCTGGATCCGACCAAGCGCTACTACCTCACGGTCCTGCCGGGCGACGCGGCCAACCCGTTCGAGGGCGGAGGTTCGGGCCACGGCATGGGCGGTGCTCCCGTGGTGTGCACCATCACCCCTCCGGCGACCACGTGCTCTTTCCCGACGACGATAGCCAATTCCCTCACAGTGCTGGCGCAACCCACGCCATTTCCGCCGTCGAAACTCTCGGTCTTCGTGTTCGAGGACGACTTCCCGTTGAACGGCGAGCAGGACGGCGGGGGGGGAATCGACGTGTTGTCGCCCAACGAGCCGGGTCTCGGGGGCTTCAACATCACGCTGTTCGACGATGCGGGCGGCACCGGGGACGCGACCGGGCAGATGACCTATGACATGTTCAACTACCCATTGTCGAACAGTCTGGCCGGGACGATCGACCCGGCCACGGGCCTCGACGCGTGTCCGATTTCGGTCATCTCGCGGATCGGTGTGAACGACCCGACTCAAACGGGCATCACCGGCACGATCGTGACGTGCCCGAAATACGAATCGGATGGCCACACATTGTCCGCCCTGGCGGGCCAGGCCGTGATTGCCAACCTGATGCCGGGCCGTTACGGAACGGTGGCGACGCCCGGGGCCGACAGGATTGCCAGGGGCGAGGAGTGGCTGCAGACCAATACTCTGGACGGCCAGAAGGCTCACGATTCCTTCCTCCGGGTCGGCGAGCCGAGCTTCTTCCAGGAGTTCGGGCCGGCCGGCTACCACGTGTCGATCGGCTTTGCCAATCCCAAGATTATCAACAGTCGCCTGGCGGGCGTGTGCGGGGGCACCGATCCGTTCATCACCGGCAGCGACTGCACCAACACCGTGACGGGCCTGGTCACGACGGAGCGGATGAGCCGCACGCCGGATGAACGGCTGTACAGCAGTGGAACGAGCGACAGTTTCGCCTTCACGCAGTGCTATGTGAGCATTGGCGATCCGGACGGCGAAGATTTCGCGTTCACTAAGTGCAACGCCGATGGAACCTTCAAGCTGTCCGGCCTGCCCGACGGCGATTGGCGAATCACCGTCTTCGACCAGTGGAACGACATGCTGGTGGATGGACTGTCGACGCCCGTCAGGCTGGGATCGGCAACCGGCCTGTGCGCGGGTACTGGATCCACGCAGCACTCATGCAACATGGGTGATATCGCGATGAACCAGTGGCAGGCGAATATCTACACCAGCACCTTCTTCGACGCGAATGGCAATGGAGTCCGCGACCCCGGTGAAACCGGACTCACGCTGGTGCCGACCAACATCCGATTCCGCGACGGCAGCTTCTCGAACTTCAACAACACGGACCTCAGCGGCAACGCCGGCTTCAACGAGATATTCCCGCTGTTCGCCTGGTACGTGGTCGAAACGGACTGGAACCGTTACAAGAACACGGGCACTCACGTGGTCTACGACGCGGGCGGTCCGGCCGACGGCAGCCCAGCGTGTACGGCCGGGGGAACCGCGCCGTGCGGCAGCTCCGCTATCGGCCAGAACATGGCGAACACGGCCGAGCAGGTCTCCGTGCCCGTCGCCCTGCGGGTCCCGGGCGCGGTGTATTGCGCGGGCGCGGATTGCGCCGGCAAGTCGATTAATCCGGCAGTCACCGGTGGCGGATCCACCAACGCCAGCGATCCACCCAGCGCCTGCAGCACCTCGCCCACGACCGGCGCCACGACGTGCTCGACGATCCTGTCGACCGGCCGCATCGACCCGCCGTGGGTGGTGAGCGAAGGCTGGCAGGGCTTCTCGGGGCAGAACTCGTTTGTCGAGTTCGGCAAGACGACCTTCGCGCCGGCACACGGCACCACTCCCGGCGAGAATGGCGGCATCCGCGGTGAGGTGATTTACGCCTCGACCCGTCCATTTGATGACCCGCAGCTGTTGCTTCATACAAGCTGGACGCCGGACGTACCGGGCGTGACCATCAACCTGTATCAAGTTGGAACCGCAGCCGATGGCAGCCAGTCCCTGACCTTGGTCGACACAACCAAGACCAGCAGCTGGGACGATTGGGCCCAGGCCTTCTACCCGGGCACCAACAAGCCCTACATGAGCTGCCCCGGCCAGCTGCCGGCGCCGACCACGTCGGCGGCCGGCGACCTGTTCGACTTCACGCTGTACAACCAGCCGATGTACCTGGACGTTTACAACAACGGTGGCACGCCGGCGCACACGATCCCGAACAATTCGCAGTTCAAGTGCTACGACGGCATGCACAACTGGAATCAGGTACAGCCCGCGCCCTACGACGGCATGTACGAGTTCCCGAGCATCATCGGCCGAGATTCGACGACCGGCGCCCCGACCGGGACGGGATCAACTAACGGTACGCCCGGATCACGACCGGGTTCGAACTGCACGATCTGCATCGCGAACCCGGTCGACGGCACGCCGATGCTGCCGCGCGGCCAGTACGTGGTCGAAATGCTCGTGCCGCCTGGCTACGAATTGGTGAAGGAAGAGGACAAGAACATCCTGATCGGCGACACCTACATTGCGCCGGTGACCACGCAGTTCGGCGCTCTGGCGAGCATCTACATCCTGCCCGACCAGGCTTCGGTGGCTGCTGTCTATAACGCCAACCAGGGCGCGCTGTCCGGCCTAAACGCCAGCAACGCGCAGAATCCGACGCAGGCTTTTGGAAGAATATCTAACCTGCCGAGCCACGAGGGTGACACCGGCAGCGTCGAAAGCTTCTGGCCTTGCGTGGGCGCCTCGCGCATTGTCCCGGACTACATCAGCCTGTACCCGCAATCGGGTGAAGTCGCACCGTTTGCCGGTGCGAAGCGCAACCTCTGCGACCGCAAGCTGGTGACGCTGGATGACGAGACCTCGGCGCTGGCGAAGTTCTGGGTCTTCACCTCGGCCCACGCCGCGGCCCACTTCACCGGTATCATCACCGACGACTTCACCTCCGAGTTCGATCCGTTCTCGCCGTCATTCGGCGAGAAGTTCTCCCCGGCCAACCTGCCGGTGGCGATCAAGGACTGGGCCGGAAACGAAATCTCCCGCGTGTATACGGATCAGTGGGGCGTTTTTAACGGCCTGACCTACTCGACCTGGGAGGTCAACCCGCCCAACCCCACCGGCTACGCGCCGCAGATGATGGTCACCTGCATGAACGACGCGGGTACCGGGCCGACTCCGGACCCGTTGTACAACCCGGCCTACAGCCAGTTCTGCTACGAGATTCCCTTCATGCCGGGGCAAACCCAGTACATGGACACGCCGGTGATACCTACCGCGGCGTTCGCGGGCGCGGGATACAACAATCCCGACTGCGATTACCCGGACGCTACGCCAGCCATTAGCGAAGTCGACGGCGGCACCGGGATCGGACCCTGGGTGAGCGCGGCCGGCCAGCAGCTTCACATCTACGCGCTGGGCACCGTTCCGGTGTACAACTACGGCTACTCCGGGCCCTCGGCCACGACGGCACCGTTCAACGCGAAGAGCGTGACCCGGAAGTACTCCTTCGGGAACACCGCAGGTACCGTGGCCCTGGTCGACGCCAACGGCGCTGCACACCCGCTGGGCAGCGTCGCCTGGGGCGACCTGGTCATCACGGGCACGGTGCCCTCGCTGTCCGGGGCCGCGATGAACTGCCCCGTCCAGCAACAGACCCAGTATGGAGGCCCCGCCGCCTCGAGTCCCGCGCAGTGCCTGCAACTGGTCATCACGGCAGCCAACGGCAAGCAGTCGATCGACACGGTGACCGTCACGATCGGCGGCAAGGCGCCCACTCACGTGGCCCCGACCGCCAGCATTCAGAGTGCGATCGACGCCGCCCATCCGGGCGACATGCTGATGATCGACCCGAAGAACCGGGCAACCACCACGTTGGCGGCAGTGCCCGCGCGTCACGCGGAGCTGTTGCTGATGTGGAAGCCAGTCCGGCTGCAAGGCGTCGGAGCGGTGGCCAGCGTCATCGACGGCAATACCCAGCCGGCGGGCAAGCTGGATGGCTGGCGCCGGCAGGTGAATTGCCTGTTCGGATTGGCGATCAATGGTCAACCGATGACCAGCACCAACCCGTACGACCCGACCGGTGCTTACCACTGCGCGGCGGGTACCAATGCGGCGAATTTCTCTGGGACCCCCACGACTTTGGTGAACTTTGCTGCGTACAACACACCGTCCCACGTCAATCCGCAGGTCGATCGACTTCCGCTGGAAGCCCTCGTGGGCTGGGATGCCACGCAGAACGGCAACATGGCTCAGCTGTTGCAAGAGCCGTCCCTGATGGGCGCCTTGGAAGGGGCGGCGATTACCGTATTGTCGAAAGGTATGCTGTTCCCGGCAGGATCCGATCCATTCGGAACCGGTCCATCGGCGGCAGAAACTGGCGTCTTCCCGCCCGGCACGGTCCTGCTTACCGGCGTCCCTGGCACCCAGAACGGCCGCGGCTGCAACAATGCGGGCACCAATCCGTTCCCGAGCAACTTCTACTGCAACCCGTCCAGCATCGATGGGGTGACCATCACCAACAGCTCGCAGGGCGGTGGGGGCATCTTCGTGCACGGCTGGGGGCATAACATCCAGATCGCCAACAACCGGGTCACAAACAACTCGGGATCGCTCGCGGGCGGAATCAACGTCGGTCAGGGTGAATTCCCCCCCTCCTACACGGTGGGTGGGATCAATGCCGATCCGAGTTCCTGCCAGAGCACGACCGGCTTGCCGACCGGCACGCAGTTGCAGTACTGCTTCGACGTGAACGTGAACATGCACCACAACGCGGTCACGCGGAATTCCTCCACCGGCGACGAGCTGTTCTCGGCCACGCCGGCGGGAGCAGGCGGTGTCAGCATCTGCAATGGCTCGGATTTCTACAAGTTCAACTACAACTGGGTGTGCGGCAACCTGAGCACCGGCGACGGTGGCGGTGTCGCCCATATCGGGTTCAACCCCAACGGCGACATCGAACACAACACCATCCTGTTCAACGAGGCCGCCAACCCGACCATCCCGACCAACGGCGGCGGCCTGCTCGTCATGGGGGCGCCGGACGTCGATCCAACCTGCGGCGCCACGACCGACGCGGACTGCCTGAATCCCACGCCCGTTGGCCCCGGCGACGGCACCGGTCCCAACCTGGTGATCAACGCCAATCTGATCATGGGCAATGGCGCGGAAAGCGGCAGCGGCGGCGGCCTGCGCCTGCAGGGCGTGAATGGCCAGGATGTGCTGACCTTCCCCACTACCCCGGCTAACTGGTACCAGGTGTCGGTCACCAACAACATCATCAGCAACAACGTGGCGGGCTGGGATGGCGCGGGAATCTCGCTGCAGGACGCACTGAAGGTGAACATCATCAACAACACGATCGTGTCCAACGACACGACCGCTTCGTCCGGCGTACTGTTCAATACCCTTGGAGCGCCGATCGCCAGCAGCCAGGGGCCCTGCCCCGGTGGCCGCAACCCGAACGGTACCTGTCCGACTCCGGTCACCACATCGACGCCTCAGCCCGCCGGAATCGTGGCCATACAGAACAGCTCGAACCTGACGGCGAACCTGCCCACGACCACGTCGGTTGTATGCCCGGCGGGTCACTTCGCGGGCTCGACGGCGACCAACGGAACCTGCCGCACCGTCTCGTATCCGGAGTTGTACAACAACGTGATCTGGCAGAACCGTACGTTCAATATCACCGTGGGCGGGCTCGGCACGGGACCGTTGAACCAGCAGAACGTGGTCGCGCTCGTTCCGCTGCTGAACCAGCCGGCGACCGATGCTACGACCGCCAATGGCGGCGGCACGATCGTCACGGGTGGCACCGGGGCCTGCGTCTCGGGTGCCAACTTCTGGGACATCGGCGTGCGTGGCGATACCGGACCCGAGAACCATGCGTCGGGCGTCACCCTGGCCCCGGCATACTCGGTGCTGACGGATGTCTCGTCGGCGAGTGGGTATTCGGGGTCGACGCTGCATAACACGGGTGCCAATCCCACGGTCCTCAGCCAGTACTGCAACGGCTCGCGGGTTCCGCCGGAGAACGGTGGTCTGGGCTACCAGGTGCCGCCGGGCATCTCGGATGCGACCGTGCCCAACCCGATCTTCAACCTGACACCGGCGGCGACGGTGGACGAGGGCAACAACTGGATCAACATCTCCTGGGGTCCGTTGTCGCTGTCAAATCCGTCGCTCGTCCAGCCGGCCGGCACCGCTGCCACCCCGCTGGGCAACTACGGACCGGCGGCGGGTTCCTCCGCCATCGATCACGTCCCGTTCGGCGCCACGACCTACGCGGCGGCACCGTCGACCGACTTCTACGGGGCGGCTCGCAAGGTCGGCAACAGTGCCGTCGACGCGGGTGCGGTCGAGTTTGTCGGCGGCGGTGGCGGTGGAACGGCCGTGCTCAGCGTAACCGGCGGGCCGCTGGCCTTCGGCAACGTTGTGACCGGCACGACCAGCGCGGCGCAGACCCTGACGCTGCACAACACTGGAACCGCTCAGGCGAACACTATTGCGGTTGCGGCCGCAACGACCTCCACCCCGACGACGCCGAATCAGTTCGCGCGCTCGGGCGGAACCTGCGGAGCGACTTTGAACGCGGGGGCGACCTGCACGATCACCATCACGTTCTCGCCGACCACGAACGGTGCGAAGACCGGTACGGTCACCATTACGGCCAACGTGGCCGTGAGCGGCTCGCCCGTGGGTCTCACGGGTACGGGTGTAGCGGCGGTGGTCGCCGCGAGCCTGACACCGACCTCGCACGCCTTCGGCAATGCGACTCGTGGATGCACGCTTGCGTGCCCGGCACAGGTCTTCACCCTGACCAATACGGGGAACGTGACGCTCACCGGGATTACGCAGGGCACCATCTCGGGGACTAATGCGACTGACTTCCCGGTCTTCCGGCTGACATCGACCTGCGGCCCGGCGACCGGTGGCCAGCTCGCTGGCCAGACGACCCTGGCACCGGGATCGATGTGCGTCATCACCGTACGGTTCGCCCCGCCGACGGGGGACACCACGGGCGCGAAGGGTCCGGCGACGCTCAGTGTCACCGATGCGGCAGGGACCCAGACCTCGACGCCGCTGACAGGCACCGCGCAGTGATGGCGGGCCGCTGCTGAGAGAAAGCCCGATGCTGCCCGCGGTGAAAGATCCGCGGGCAGCATAGTTGCAGGGAACTCGACTTAACGCGGGCAGGCAACAACAAGAGCCGGCAACAGCCGGTCGGAGACGACACATGAATAAAGGACTGAAGATTCCCACGTTGATCGGGACCTGCCTGGCAGCGCTGCTGCCGTGCCTGGCACTGGCGGATGCACCCAGCAACGTGGCGGTGGGGGAGGTCGACGCGATCCTGAAGTTTTGCGCCAGGACCGATCCTCGGCTCGCGGCCAACGCCGAGAAGCAGTTGACGGTGCTGACCGGCAACGCTTCCCCGGGAGCACGGGGCTCCGTCCAGTACAAGCAGGGATACGACCTGGTGAGCGATGCCCTCGCCAAGGTCTCGAAGCCGACGGCGCTCGCCGCGTGTTCGGCGCTGGCGAAGCGGGCGCCTTCGAACATGGCAAGCGGGCACAAGTAGGACGCGCACTGGCGCTGACTGCAGAAAATGAATGTCATGGTGCACAGAAACAGGCCGAAGGGATTTTGCGGTTGGCTGGGGTGCGTGTGCCTGGCTCTGCCACCGCTCGCCTTGGCCGACGCGCCGCCGCCGAGCGCGCAGGCTCTCGGGGTCGCCGAAAGCGTCGTTAACTACTGCGGTCCGATCGACCCCGCAGCCGCCGACAGCCTGCGGCAGATGATCAAGCAGCTCGTGCAAGGAGCCAGCGAGCAACAGCTGGCCGAGGTGCGAAAAAGCGATGAGTACCGGAAAGCTTATGACTCGGTGGTCGATTTTGTGGGCAAGATCGACCACCACAACGCCAAGCGGTTCTGTTCCGAAGCCTCGATTGAGCGCAAGTAGGGCAGTGGCAGGCACCGCAGCGGTGTGGCTCGCGGGCCTGCTCAGCGTGCCCGCGGCGGCGGCACAGACCAGTCCGCAGCCGCCTGACACCACGCCGGCGCCTGCTGCGCAACCCGCCAACAAGGCTGGGAAAGTGTCCGCGCCGGCCAAGCGGAGCGCGAAGGCGAGTCGCTACCGGCCCGATCGTTTCGCGGGCCGTGCCGGTACCTATTACAGGCTCGTCTGGGGAGTCGATTCCCTGAGTGTGAAGTGGGGCGAGTCGGGAGAGGTCATTCGCTTCAGTTACCGCGTGCTGGACGCGGACAAGGCCAAGATCCTCAACGACAAGAAGTTCGAGCCGTCACTCATCGACCCGCAGGCCCGGGTCAAACTGGTGGTTCCGTCCATGGAAAACGTCGGCCAGCTGCGCCAGAGCGCGCCGCCCGAAAACGGCAAGTCGTACTGGATGGTCTTTTCCAACAAGGGCAGGCTGGCAAAGCGCGGCGACCACGTCGCCGTCGTGATCGGCGCATTTCACGCGGACGGACTGGTCGTCGACTAGCAAGCCGCAGCCGATCGATCCGACCCGAGACAGGCCGCACAGAATCAGAGAGAAATCATGTCAAAAGCCCTAGCTTCTTATATGTCCAATCAAGCGGATCTGCCTATGCGAAGCAAAGCAGCAGTTTTTTTGAGCGTGCTGCTGAGCGCTTGTCTTGTACCCGCGCTGGCCGTGGCCGAGAGCAAAGCACCTCCTGCCGGGCTGAGCGCCACCCAGATCGTGGACAAGCACGTGGCAGCGCGCGGAGGGCTGCAGGCCTGGCGCGGGGTGCAGACGTTGTCGGTGAGCGGCAAGGTAGATGCCGGGAGGGGCGACTCCGCGGCGCGCAGCGCGAAACTGGCCCGGGAAGGGCTGGGTGCGAGCGTTAAGCGGGGGGGCAGTGCAGGCAAGGCCCCCGCGGACTCGGAAAAGGGGACTGAGGCGCAGGAGGTGCAACTGCCCTTCAGGCTGGAGATGAAGCGACCGCGCAAGTCGCGCTTCGAGATTGATTTCGCGGGCAAGACCGCCGTGCAGGTCTACGACGGTCAGAATGGCTGGAAACTCCGACCCTATCTCAACCGCGACGACGTGGAGCCGTTCACGGCGGACGAAGCGAAGGCGGAGGCGTCCAAGGCGGACCTCGAGGGTCCCCTGGCTGATTTCGCCGCGAAGGGGACCCAGGTCGCCCTCGAGGGGATGGACCCGGTCGACGGTCACAATGCGTACAAGCTCAAACTCACCGTGAAGAACGGTCAGGTGCAACACATCTGGATCGACGCGCAGAGTTTTCTCGATGTGAAAGTCGAGGGAGCCGCGCGCCGCATGGACGGCAAGATGCGCAACGTATTCGTTTACCAGCGCGATTTCAGATCCGTGCAGGGCCTGAAGGTGCCTTATCTGTACGAGACCGCCATCGAAGGCAATCCGCGCACCCACAAGATGGTGATCGAGTCGGTCGCCGTGAATCGCGCCCTGGACGATGCGCGCTTCACGAAGCCGCAGGTGCTGGTAGCGGCAACAGCGCCGCCTGCTGCACCGGCCAAGTCGGCGCCGGCCAAGAAGTAGTGAACAGAGGATGAAGTTGCACACCCACGGGACGGTCATCGCGGCGCTGGTGTGCGCCGGCGCACTGCTGCTCACGGCCTCCGAGGCGACGACCGTCTCCAGGTCAAACGTGACCTATGAGACGCCCGCCGTAACCCTGTACGCGAGGATGGCAAGCGCGTATCGCTGCCGCGGGAGCTCGACGACGGGCGGCCGGTGCTGCTCAACTTCATTTTCACGACCTGCTCGTCGATCTGTCCGCTCATGAGCCGCACGCTGGAGGAATTTCAGCGCAAGCTCGGTTCTGAAGCCGCCAGGGTTCACCTGATGTCGATTTCCATCGATCCCGAGCAGGACACTCCCGCACGCCTTACAGGATCACCCGCCAACGCTGGCAGACCGTCTCGCGCCAGTGGGTACGAAGGCGGGTACGGCTTCTAGCCGAGACGAAGAACAGTTCTTACGGATCAAGGGCCTAGGAGTGCGCGTTCCACTCCGGCCGGGGGCGCCACGCTTCAGCGCGCCGGCCCACGCGCCGCGTGCACTGCTTGCCTGCGACCCCGGCCCGCTACTCCTCAGTACCCAGCCTCGCGGCCACGACATCCGGGTTGCCGTTGGTCTGCACCTCGAATGCTCCAAAGAACCCACCGTGCTGCAGCAGGAAGTCGTTGGTCAGCGCGTCGTAGTCGCCGATGTAGGTCAGGTTGATCACCCCATCGGACGCATGCGCTGGGATCCAATTTGCCGCCGACACGCGCTGTTCCTGCCAGCTGGCACCGTGATTCTGCGAAACGGCGCAGTAGCGATCGATGACGGTGTTCTGCGGGTCCTGTCGGCGGTCGTAGTAGCACACGCCTACGGCGCCCCTCCGGTCCACCGCGAGGCCCGGAAAGAACTGATCGCGACCCCTGCCGGTGAAGTTCGACGGCTGCGGGCTCACGGCCTGTGGGACCGTAAACGTGTGACCGCCGTCGACTGACTTCGCCACCATCACGTCGGGATAGGCGTAGGTCCCGAAGAAGACAGGCAGATCCTGCACGACGTTATCGATTCCATCCGACCAGGCGACGTAAATCGTTCCGCGTGAGGAGCCGCGGCTTCGGTCTATGGCGACCTGGGGGAACTCGTTGTTGCGGAACCCCCCCTGCAACAGTCCGAGGTTTCCGTTTGGCAATACATCGGAAACCTTGACCGGCGCGGCGAATGTCTGGCCGTGATCGGTCGATTTCGCCAGGTGGATTTCATTGTTCGGCACCGCCGCCGGATAGAACTCGTACCCGACGTAGACGGTGCCGTCCGGGGCCACAACCGGGTTTGATCCCTGCACGGAGTTGCCGGTTACGAACACGCACTCATCATCTACGACCACCGGCGCACCCCAGGTAGTTCCGCCGTCAGCCGAGGTGACGAGCTCGATCGCTATACGGATGTCGTTGGGACACCGGACACTTGTAAATGAGAAATCGAAATCCGTGTAGGTCACGTACAGGCGCTTGGCGTTGGTCGGATCCGCTGCCAGCCATGGCTTGTCAATCTGGTGTGAGAGGTCCTTGGCGACCGCCGCCACGGGATCGCTCCAGGTGCGTCCGCCGTCGCTCGATATGTTGACGGCCACGCCGTCGAAGAAATTACCGTTGCTATCCGCTCCGCTGGCGAAGATTGAGGAGTAGTAGAACTGGCTCGGGCTCGTGCACGCGACCACCGGGTCTCCGGCGATGAAGTTGATCGGGTTGGTCCCCGGATTCATGACACCGATATCAACAAAGGTCCGGCCGCCGTCACTGGAATAGGATGCGCTGCTGAAACTCCAAGCGGCGGCGAAATTAACGCCCGCGGTGCGCGCGAATGCGCCGGAATCGTTGTAGCCGGCAACCACCGTATTGCCACACCAGGCGGAGGAGGTTTCGCTTTGCGTGAAGCTCGTCATCACCGAATCAACGAAATCGAGCCTCGGGTCCGACACTCGCGTGGTCCCGCCGGGCCCGGGACCGGGGATCGGCGCGAGCGGAGCAAGCGCCGCCGCCAGACCAGCCACTTTGGGTGAGATCGTAATCGTTCCCGCGTCACCGATCTTGGAATGATCATCGTTCAGTACCTGCGCCAGTTGCAGAATTCTCCTCGCCCCTGAAGAAAGCAGCTTCTGCTGTTGTGGAGGAAGCTTGTTTATCAGGTCGCGAGTCTTATTGATGATGGCTTTCTTGTCCGTCGCAGTCTGCGCAGTGGCGCTGCCCGCGAACAGGAGCACCAACACCGCTGACACCGCTGCAACCAGGGACGGCTTCGTATTCATTTGTGTTCTCCCGGCAGGGGCGCGCAATTTACTCCGACTTTCTCGGTCGTCAAGTCTGCGAGACCGCCGTTGAGTGCGCGCACGCGATGCTGCGCCACGGCATCAGGGACCCGTGATGACGGACGCATCCAACGGCAACGCGTTGACGGGCTGCTGCTTCGCGGCGCACCCGCCCCTTCAACGACTTAGGAGCTCAAGTGCAGGTGATTTGTCGGCGCTACAGGCCGAGGTCGCTCAGTCCGGGATGATCCTTGGGCCTCGGGCCTGGCGCGTTCCAGTGATACTTGCGATCGGCTTCGGCAATGGGAACGTCGTTGATGGAGGCGATGCGCCGGCGCATCAGCCCGCCGACATCGAACTCCCAGTTCTCGTTGCCGTAGGAGCGGAACCAGTTTCCCGAGTCGTCGTGCCACTCATAGGCGAAACGCACCGCGATGCGGTTCTCGCCGCACGCCCAGATTTCCTTGATGAGCCGGTAGTCGAGCTCGCGGCTCCACTTGCGGCGCAGGAACTGCTGGATGGCCGCGCGTCCGTGCAGAAACTCGGCACGGTTGCGCCACACCGAGTCCTCGCTGTAGGCGAGCGACACGCGTTGCGGATCGCGGGTGTTCCAAGCGTCCTCGGCCATTCTCACCTTGGCCACCGCGCTCGCCCAGGTGAAGGGTGGCTTGATGGGTGCAACCGCCGCCGGCGCGCCCGCTGTCACGTCAGTCATGTCGTCTCCTGCGTCGGGTGTCCGGTCAGCCGCACGACGCTGACCGCTGCGCCGGCGAGCGCGAGCAGCGCCGCCAGCCACAGCGCGAAGTTTGAACCTGCGGCGCCGTAGGCGCGAAACAAAATGGCGACGCCGGCTGCGCCCAGCGCCTGGCCGAGCAGGCGCGCCGCGCTCAGCATGCCGCCGGCGGCGCCGCTGCGGGCGCGCGGCGCAGACGCGATGATGGCGCGATTATTGGGGGCCTGGAAGAAGCCAAAGCCCAGGCCGCACAGCGCCATGCGCCACACGAACGCCGCCGGGCTGCCGCTCGCCGGCAAGAACGCGAGCAACACCAGCCCCGCGGCCATGACCAGCAGGCCGAGTCCTCCCAGCATGCCCGCCGCATAGCGGTCCGCGAGTCTGCCGGCGAGCGGCGCCGCCAGCGCCAGCGCGAGCGGCCAGGGCGTCATGAAGAGACCCGTTTCAACTGCGCTGTGACCCAGGCGCTGAATCTCGAACGGCAGCGCGACCAGCGCCGTCATCTGTGCCATGAACGAACACACCGATGTCGCCAGTGACAGGGAAAAAACGCGGCTGCGCAGCAGGTCGAAAGGAATGAGCGGCGCGGCACGCGGCAGCTCGTGCCGTGCGAGCAGCCACCCGAGAGCGCAGCCGCAGCCGATCTGCATCAGCGCGAGCGGCGTCGCGGCGTGATGCGCGAGGGACTGCAGCCCGCTCAGCAGCAGACCAAATGTGCCGGCATACAGCGCCGCGCCCGCGTAGTTGAGCGGGCGCGGAATGCGCTCGGTCTCCGGAAGAGCACGGATCGCGATCAGGATCGTGATCACGCCCAGCGGAACGTTGATGCCAAACAGCCAGCGCCACTGCGCCACCGCCAGCACCGCCGAGGCGATGGTAGGACCGAGGGCGGCGGAGGTCGCGACGACGAACGCGTTGATGCCGACGGCGCGCCCGAGGTAGCGCTGTGGGTAAGTGAAGCGCACCAGCGCGGCGCTCACGCTCATGATGCCCGCGGCCCCGAGGCCCTGGATGACGCGCGCGATACTGAGGGTGAGCAGGGTGGGCGCGCACGCGCAGGCGAGCGAGGCGAGCGTGAATACTGCAAGCCCGGCCTGGGAGACGCGCCGGTAGCCGACGACTTCCCCGAGCGAGGCGAGCGGCAGCAGCACCACCAGGATCGCCAGCTGGTAGGCATTGACGACCCAGATCGATGCGGCGGGCGTGGCGCCAAAGTCGCGCGCGATCGAGGGCAGCGCGATGTTGACGATGGTGCTGTCGAGCACCGACATCGCAATCGCGAGCACGATGGCCGCGATCGCCCAGTAGCGGCGTGGCACCGGCAGGCCGTCCGTTGGCGGGCCGGGACTCGGGAGGCTGACGCTCGGAGCGGACATCCGGCGTGATCATATAGAGGTGTGCGTGGTGAGGTGTCATAACGTGGCGCCCGAGATGGGGCGCGAACCTCGCCGCACCGCAGTCGCTGCGGGATGTGAGCGGCGTCACGCTCTGCCGGAACCCGGTACAGCCGGCGCGTCGCTACAATGGCCACAGCGACCGCTTCAGCACGCCACAACAAGAACAACCGTGACCAGGGATGTGAAAGACCGTCCGCAGGAACGCCGCGCCACTGATCGCCGCAGACACGTGCTGCACGCGCTGCTGCACGGGAGCTTCAACCCGCGGCGGCGCGCGCCGCGGCGCGCCGATGAGCGCGCCGTCAGCGCCGTGGATTGGCACCATCCGCAATGGCTCGCGATCGCGATCCTCATCGTGATGTTTTCCGGTATCGATGCGCTGCTGACGCTGATGCTGGTCGAGCGCGGCGCCTACGAAGCCAACCCGATGATGGCACCGCTGGTCGGAGGCTCGGCAGTCGCCTTCACGCTGGTGAAGATCGGGCTCACGGCGGGCGGGGTGGTGCTGCTGACACAGCTGGCGCGCTTGCGGGCCTTCGGCCGCATCCCCGTGGGCGTGCTGCTGTACACGGTGCTGGGGATTTATGGGGCGCTGATTGCCTACGAATTCGGGCTTCTGAACGCCCTGTAGGACGTGCCGCAGGGCGCGTTTCCCTCGCCGGCCGGCTTTTACGCTAAACTATTGGCCTGCCGGTCCTTTTCCCCGCATGCTCGAACCAACGCCCCTCCATGGCGGCAACGCCGCCTTTCTCGACGCCCTCTACGAGCAATATCTTCTCGATCCGGCGAGCGTAGACGAGCGCTGGCGGAAGTATTTCGCCCAGCTCGGGCCCGCAGGCGCGGAGCGCGCGCACGGACCGATCCGGGCGGACATCGCGCGGCGTGCAGCGCAGGGACGGGGAGCGGGCATTACGGCGCCCGCTTCCGGGGCGAATGCCCAACAGGCGGCCGTTTCGCGGCTGATTCAGGTGTGGACCAACCGCGGGCATCTGGTGGCGAGCATCGACCCCCTGGGGCTTTCGCGGCGCCCCAGACCACGGGTACTCGAGCTGGATTACTTCGGCCTCACGCCGGCGGATCTCGATACCGAGTTCTTCACCGGCAGCCGCACGGACGCGGTGCCGAAGCGCATGAAGCTCAGGGACATCGTCGCGCAGCTGCAGTACATCTATGCCGGCGATGTCGGTGCGGAATTCGCGCACATGTCCGACTCCGAGGAGCGGCTGTGGCTGCAGGACGAGTTCCAGGAGGGGCGTCTCCAGCATCGCTTCAGCACCGAGGAGCAGCGCAACATCCTCTGGCAACTCACGGCCGCCGAGGGCCTCGAGCGCTACCTGCACACCAAGTACGTCGGCCAGAAGCGCTTCTCGCTCGAAGGCGCGGATGCGTTCATTCCCTTACTCGATGACCTCATCCAGAACTGCGGCGTCGCCGGCATCGAGGAAGTGGTCATCGGCATGGCGCACCGCGGCCGGCTGAACGTGCTGGTGAACCTGCTGGGCAAGTCGCCCGCGGCGCTGTTCTCGGAATTCGAGGGCGCCTACGACCCGGGCCGGCTGAAGGGCTCCGGAGACGTGAAGTACCACAAAGGCTTCTCGGCGGACCTGCGCACCGCGCACGGCAACGTGCACACCGTGCTCGCATTCAATCCCTCGCATCTGGAGGTCGTGGATCCGGTGGTGGAAGGCTCGGTGCGCGCGCGCCAGGAGCGGCGCGGTGATGAGCGCGCCGCGCGCGTAATGCCGCTGCTGGTACACGGCGACGCCGCGTTCACGGGCCAGGGTGTGGTGATGGAGACGCTGCAGCTGTCGCAGGCGCGCGGCTTTTTCACCGGCGGCACCGTGCACGTGATCATCAACAACCAGCTGGGTTTCACGACTTCGGAGCCCGCTGACCTGCGTTCCACCATTTACTGCAGCGACGTGGCCAAGATGCTGGAAGTGCCGATCTTCCATGTCAACGCCGACGACCCGGAAGCGGTGGTGTTTGTCGCGCGCCTGGCGCTCAAGTACCGTATGCGCTTCCGCAAGGATGTGGTGATCGACCTGGTGTGTTACCGGCGTCACGGCCACAACGAGGCCGACGAGCCGGCGGCCACGCAACCAGGCATGTACCGCGTGATCCGCCAGCATCCCACCGCGCGCCGCCTGTACGCCGACCGGCTCATCGCCGCAGGCGTGCTCACGGACGCCGACGGGCAGGCGATGCTGGAGCAATACCGCAGCGGACTCGACGAAGGCCGCCCGCAGGCGCGTGCCTCGCTCGGCATGATCGGCAACAAGTACACGGTGGACTGGAGCGCCTACGGGCAGGTTGACTGGACCGAGCGGGTGGCCACGGGGGTGGAGCTGGCGCGACTGCGCGCGCTCGGTGAGCGCATCACGAGCTATCCGCCAGGCTTCAGCCTGCATCCGCGCGTCGCGCACCTGATCGCCAACCGCAGCAAGATGGTGCAGGGCGAGCAGCCGCTCGACTGGGGATGCGCCGAGACGCTCGCCTACGCGGCGCTCGTCGAGGACGGCTTCGGCGTGCGCCTCACCGGGCAGGACAGCGGGCGGGGAACCTTCTTCCATCGGCACGCGGTGCTGCACGATCAGAACACCGACGCCACGTGGATTCCGCTGCAGCACATCGCCGACTCGCAGCCGCGCGTGCAGGTGATCGATTCGGTGCTGTCCGAAGAAGCGGTGATGGGCTTCGAGTACGGTTACGCCACCACCGAGCCGAACTCGCTGGTGCTGTGGGAGGCGCAGTACGGCGACTTCGCCAATGGCGCACAGGTCATCATCGACCAGTTCATCAGCTCCGGCGAGGCCAAGTGGGAGCGCCTCTGCGGGCTGGTGTTGCTGCTGCCGCACGGTTACGAAGGGGCGGGGCCGGAACACTCCTCGGCGCGCCTCGAGCGTTTCCTGCAACTGTGCGCGGAAAACAACATGCAGGTGTGCGTGCCGTCGACGCCGGCACAGATGTTCCACATGCTGCGGCGGCAGATGCGCCAGTCGTTCCGCAAGCCGCTCATCGTCATGACGCCCAAGAGTCTGCTGAGGCACGAGCTGTCGGTGTCCTCGCTCGAGGATCTCAGCGCTGGCGGCTTCGCGCGCGTGATCGGCGAGGTCGACGATGTGCCCGCCCAGCAGGTGCAGCGGGTCGTGTTTTGCAGCGGCAAGGTGTATTTCGATCTGCTGCAGGCGCGCCGCAAGGAGGCGCTGCGCGACGTGGCGCTGGTGCGCATCGAGCAGCTCTATCCCTTCCCGAGCGAAGAGTACCAGGCGATGCTCAACCGCTACCCCAACGCGCGCGAAGTCGTGTGGTGCCAGGAGGAACCGCAGAATCAGGGCGCCTGGTACCAGATCCGTCACCGTCTGCAGGAACTGGTGATGGGACGCCGACCGGTGTTGTACGCCGGCCGCGGGCCGTCTGCAGCGCCGGCGACGGGTATCGCCAAGATTCATGAAATCGAGCAGCAGACCCTGGTCGCCGCCGCGCTGCATGCGACCACCACTGAGGAATCCGCGCGCGAGACCACGCGTCTGACGGCCGCTCCCGCGGTGCCGGCGCCGTCCGCGGCGCCTGCGGCGCCTGCCACGCCCGTGCCGGCCACCCCCATAAGAAGGCGTTCATGACCACCGAAATCCGGGTTCCACAGCTGCCCGAGTCCATCGCCGACGCCACGCTCGTGGCGTGGCACAAGCAACCCGGTGATGCCATCCGCCGCGACGAGAATCTCGCCGATCTCGAGACCGACAAGGTAGTGCTGGAAGTTCCCGCGCCGGCCAACGGCGTGGTGCGCGAGATCCGTGTGCCGAGCGGCACCGTGGTGACCAGCGGCCAGGTTCTCGCGCTCATCGAGGAGGGCGCCGCGGCGGCCGCGGCGCCGAAGCCGGCCGGCACTGCGGCAACGGCGGCTGCTGCGAAGACGCCACCGGCCGCGGACGGCGACGGCGGCAAGGACGCCGGCAAGTTGAGTCCGTCGGTACGGCGGCTGGTCGAGGAGAACCGCCTCGATCCGTCCGCGATCCCGGCCTCGGGACGGGATGGCAGGCTGACCAAGTCCGACGTGGTGGGTTTTCTGGGCAAACAACCGGCGGAGGCCGTGCCGCGGCCTGCGGGCGCACCGCCGCCCGCTGCCCCCGCCGCGCCGGCACCGGCGGCCCGTGCACCCACGCCCCGGCCCGCCGCACCGGCGGGCGCGCGCGCCGAGCAGCGGGTCCCCATGACGCGGCTGCGTGCCCGCATCGCGCAGCGTCTCATCGAGGCGCAATCGACCCAGGCTCTGCTGACGACGTTCAACGAGGTGGATCTGACCGCCACGCAGGAACTGCGCGCGCGCTACAAGGAGCGCTTCGAGAAGGAGCACGGCGTGAAGCTGGGCTTCATGTCGTTCTTCGTGAAGGCCTCGATCGAAGCGCTGAAGAGGTTTCCGGTGCTGAACGCCTCGGTTGACGGCAGCGACATCATCTATCACGAGTACTACGACATCGGCGTCGCCGTGTCCACCGACCGCGGCCTGATAGTTCCAGTGGTGCGCGACGCCGACGCCAAGAGCTTCGCCGTGATCGAGAAGGAGGTGGGCGACTACGCACGCAAGGCGCGCGAGGGCTCGCTCGCCATCGAGGATCTGATCGGCGGCACCTTCACGATCACCAACGGCGGCGTGTTCGGTTCGCTCATGTCGACACCGATCGTCAACGCGCCGCAGAGCGCGATCCTCGGCATGCACAAGATCCAGGAGCGGCCGATGGTGCTCGGCGGGCAGATCGCGGCGCGGCCGATGATGTATCTGGCGGTGACCTATGATCACCGCATCATCGACGGCCGCGAAGCGGTGCAGTTCCTGGTCGCGATCAAGGAAGCTCTGGAAGATCCGGGACGGATGCTGCTGGGGATCTGATCCGCACATGAAGAACGACGACAAACAACCCTCCAGCGGCGCTGATGCTTTCGACGTCGTCGTCATCGGCGGCGGCCCGGCGGGCTATCCGGCTGCGATCCGCGCCGCGCAGAACAAGCTCCGCGTCGCCTGTATCGATGAATGGAAGAACCGCGACGGCAGCGCCGCTTTCGGCGGCACGTGCCTGAACGCGGGCTGCATCCCGTCCAAGGCGCTGCTGGAGTCCACCGAGCTCTACCATCGCGTGCACGAGGAGTTCGCCGTGCACGGCATCAAGGTATCGGGCGCGACGCTCGATCTGGCGCAGATGCAGAAGCGCAAGGGCGGCATCGTCCGCGGCATGACCCAGGGGATCCTCGCGCTGTTCAAGGCGGCCGGCGTCACCCCGCTGCAGGGGCATGGCAGACTGCTCGCCGGTCGCCGGATCGAATTCGCCGCGCATGACGGTACCCGCCGCGAACTTTCCGCCCGGCACGTGGTGCTCGCTTCGGGGTCCACCCCGATCGAGTTGCGCTCCGCGCCGTTCGCGGCGCCGCACATCGTGGATTCCTGGGGAGCGCTCGACCTTGACGCCGTGCCGAAGCGCCTCGGCGTCATCGGCGCGGGTGTCATCGGACTGGAACTGGGAAGCGTGTGGCGCCGCCTCGGAGCCGAGGTGGTGGTGCTGGAAGCGCTGCCGGATTTCCTGGCATTCGCCGACCAGCAGCTCGCCAAGGAGGCGCTGCGCCACTTCAGGAAACTCGGCCTCGACATTCGCCTGGGCGCCAAGGTCACGGGCGCTGTGGTGTCGGGCGCGACGGTCGATGTCTCGTACGAAGATGCGAAAGGCGCGCAGCGCCTGAGTGTCGAGCGGCTGGTGGTCGCGATCGGTCGCCGACCCTATAGCAGGGATCTGCTCGGGCCCGATACCGGGGTTCAGCTGGACGAACGCGGCTTCATCAGCGTCGATCACGCCTGCCGCACCGGCGTGGAGGGCGTGTGGGCGATCGGGGATTGCGTGCGGGGCCCGATGCTGGCCCACAAGGGCAAGGAGGAGGGCGTGATGGTCGCGGACCTGATCGCCGGCCGCTTCGGCGAAGTCAATTACAAGGTGATTCCAGCGGTTATCTATACCGCACCGGAGATCGCCTGGGTCGGCCTCACCGAAGAGCAGGTCAAGGCGAGCGGCCGCGAATACAAGACCGGCGTGTTCCCGTTCCTCGCCAGCGGCCGCGCGCGCGCCCTGGAGCAGGCCGCCGGCTTCGCGAAAGTCGTCGCCGCACGCGATGACGACGAGATCCTCGGCGTGCACATCATCGGTCCCATGGCCGGGGAGTTGATCGCGGAAGCGGTTCTGGCTATGGAATACTCGGCCAGCAGCGAGGATCTGCAGCGCACCATCCACGCGCATCCGACGCTCGCGGAGGCGCTGCACGAGGCGGCGCTGGCCGTCGACAAGCGCTCCATCGACGCAATCAACCGCTGACGGCCTTGCTGCCGGTCGGCCCTAGAGCCGGCGTCGCGCCTCGATGACGTTCGGCACGCCCGCGAGCCGGCGCAGGACGCGGGCGAACTGCTCGAGGTCATTGACCGCGACGCTGAGAGCGAAATACGCAATGCCGGTGTCGTGGTCGGTCCGGGAAGTCACGGCATCGATGCTCAGGCGCTCGAGCGCCAGCACGTCAGTCAGATCACGCAGCAGCCCGCGCCGATCGTAGGCGCTGACGGACAGTTCCACGTTGAGCGCACCGCTCCCCGCGCTGCTCCATTCGACCTTCAGCACCCGCTCGGGCTTGAGCGCGCTCATGCGCCGCAGGCTCGCACAATCGCTGCGATGGACCGTGACGCCCCGGCCGAGCGTGACATAGCCGGTGATCGGCTGCGGACGCAGCGGCGCACAGCAGCGCGCCAGCGTGGTCGGCAGATCGCCCACGCCCTCGATCTCGACCGGCGCGGCTCGGCGCCGCGTCCCGCCGTGACGCGGCGCGCGCGCCACCGGCCGAGGCGGCTCGAACAGCCGTGTCGCGGCCTGCATCAGCTGCGTAACGGTGATCTCACCCTCGCCAAGCAACTGATGCAGGTGATCGGTGTCGCGTGCCTTGAGCTCCTGCACCAGGGCGCTGAGCTGTTCGGGGCGCGCGCCGATGCGCGCCAGCTCCCGTTCGGCAATCCGTAAGCCGGCGCTGCGGTTGTCGCCGACGTCCTGCTTGCGGAACCAGGCGCGCACCTTGCCGCGATTGCGCGCCGAAATCAGGTAGCCCTGCTCGGGTGCGAGCCAGTCGCGACTCGGTGCGTCATGCTTGCCGGTGATGACCTCGACAATCTCCCCGTTGGCGAGCGCATGTGTGAGCGGCACGATGCGCCCGTTCGCCTTGGCACCGCGGCAGCGATGACCCAGCGAGGTGTGGACGCTGTAGGCGAAATCGAGCGGCGTCGCGCCGCGCGGCAGGTCGATCACCTCACCCTTGGGCGTGAGCACGTAGACCCGGTCCGCGAACAGCTCGGTGCGCATCCCCTCGATCAGGTCGCGGTCCGCCTGTGCGCCGCCCTCGCGGCCGTCCTGCGGCTCCAGCAGGCGCCGCACCCACTCGATCTTGCGCTGGTAGTGCGCATCACGCGCACCGCCCTCCTTGTAGGTCCAGTGGGCCGCGACGCCCAGCTCGGCGTGCTCGTGCATCTGCGGGGTGCGAATCTGCACTTCGACGCTGCGTCCCTGCGGGCCGATCACGGCGGTGTGGATGGAGCGGTAGCCGTTGCCCTTGGGGGTGGCGATGTAGTCGTCGAACTCACCTGGAATGTACGGCCACTGGCCGTGGACGATGCCGAGCGCGCCGTAGCACTCGGGGATTGAAGCGACCACCACGCGCACCGCGCGCACGTCGAACAGTTGCTCGAACGCCAGCTGCTTGCGCTGCATCTTGCGGTAGATGCTGTAGATGTGCTTCGGACGCCCGTAGACCTCGGCCTGGATGCCCGCCGCGCGCAAGCGAGCGAGCAGCTCCGCGCACAACGTCTCGATATAACGCTCGCGGTCGGCGCGGCGCTCGTTGAGCGCAGCGGCGACGCGGCGGTACTCCTGCGCCTCGAGGTAGCGGAAGGCGAGGTCCTCGAGCTCCCATTTCAACTGCCACACGCCCAGGCGGTTGGCGAGGGGAGCGTAGATGGCGCGCGCCTCGAGCGCGCGCCGCTCGCGCTCCGGGCCCGGCAGCTCGCGCGCGTGGCGCAGCGCGACCAGTTCCTCGGCGAGCCGCGCCAGCACCAACCGCGGGTCGCTCACGACGGCGAGCAGCATCTTGCGCAGCGTTTCGGCCTGCCGCGTGTCCAGGCCGTGCGCCGGCGACCAGTCACGGGGCAGTCCCAGCGTGCCCAGGCGCAGCAGTGCCGCGGCGATCTCGGTCGCGGGGCGGCCGACGATGCTGGCGGTTTGCTCGGGCGTGAGCACTGCTCGCGCGAGCAGCGGTCGCGCGAGCAGCGCATGCGCGAGCTCGGTGCTTTCGGTGAGGCCGCCCATGATCTCGGCAGCTTCCACGGCGAGCGCCAGATCGGCCGGTGCGCGTGCGTTGGCCCGCTCGAGTGCCGCGCGTGCGCCGCTGATGGCGTCGCGGACCTGAGGCGGGCACAGTTGACTGGTTTCCACGGATAACGGTTCTAAGCGTGCGGCAGCGCTGAATGCGCCAGCGTGTCGTCCGCGAGGTTTACCGCTATCATACGCGCCTGTTTTTCCAGACGGCGCGCTGGGGCGCCGCCGCGCGGGTAAGCGTTACGCATGGCAGGGCACAGCAAGTGGGCTAACATCCGGCGCCGCGAGAGCGCCCAGGCGCTCCGTCGTGACCAACGGCTCGCACGCGCGGCGCCGGCAGGATGGGAAACCGTGCGCTACGAAGGCTACGGCCCCGGTGGCGCTGCAGTCATGGTCGAGTGCGTGACCGACAATCGCGGCCTCGTGGGCGCGAAGGTGCGCCGCGCATTCGTGCAACACGGGGGCAGCCTCGGAGCTGACGGCTCGGTGAGCTATCTGTTCAACACCGTGGGCCTCATGACCTACCCGCCGGGGACGGACGAGGAGCGGCTGATGCAGGTGGCGCTGGAAGCCGGCGCCGAAGACGTCGTACCCAACGCCGACAGCTCCGTCGAAGTACTGGCCGATCCCCTGGAGTTCGACACGGTGTGCGCAATGCTCACGCATCACGGCTTCGCGCCCGCGACCGCGGAAGTGACGCAGCGCGCCGCGACATCCCTGGAGTTGTCGGGCGAGACCGCGGTGCTGATGGTGCATCTGCTCGAGGCGCTCGAAGAGCTGGACGAGGTACGGGACGTTTATTCGAATGTCGAGATATCGGACGAGGTCCTGGCGCGCATTTGAGCCCGCCGCCGCGCAGTTCACCGCGGCGGTCAGTGTGCGGGTCCTGGGGCTCGACCCCGGTTCGCGCCGCACCGGCTTTGGCGTGATCGAATGCCGCGGCAGCCAGCTGGTTGCAGTCGCACACGGCTGCCTGAACCTCTCCGCCGCGGCGCCCGCGACACGCCTGCGCATGATATTCGAGGGTCTGCAGGGATTGATGTCCCAACACCAACCGGCGGAGGTGGCGGTGGAGCGCGTGTTCGTCAGCCGCAACGCCGACAGCGCATTGAAACTTGGGCAGGCACGCGGCGCCGCGCTGTGCGCCGTCCCCGCAGGCGTGCCGGTGTTTGAATATGCGCCCCGCGCCATCAAGCTGGCGGTGGTGGGCTCCGGAGCCGCGGAGAAGTTTCAGGTAGCGCACATGATCCGCACCCTGCTGGCGCTGCACGAACGTCTGGGCGCGGACGCGGCGGATGCGCTCGCGGTCGCCGTGTGCCACGCGCACGCGCGCCGGCTCGGCACGCTCGCGCAGCCAGGCGGCGTGCGCCTGAGGCCCGCCTGGCGATGATCGGCTCGCTGCGCGGCAGAATCGCCTCCAAGACACCCCCGCAACTCACGGTCGACGTCGGCGGGCTCGGTTACGAGCTGGAAGCGCCCATGTCGACGTTCTTCCACCTGCCGGCGGTGGGCGAGGAAGTGCGTCTGCTCACGCACCTGGTGGTGCGCGAGGATGCGCACGTGCTGTACGGGTTTGCCACCGAGGACGAGCGGCGCCTGTTCCGCAGCCTCATCAAGGTGTCAGGCGTCGGACCGAGGATCGCGCTTGCGCTGCTGTCGGGCATCAGCGTCAGCGCCTTTGCCCAGTGCGTGTTGAATGAGGACATCGGCGCGCTGACGCGCGTGCCGGGGGTGGGTCGCAAGACCGCCGAGCGCCTGATCGTGGAAATGCGCGATCGCCTGGCGGCACCCCAGGCGACGCCGGGAGCGCCGGGAGCGCCGGTGGCGGCACCGGCGCGCGCCGAGGGAGAGGCGTACGGCGCCCTGGTGGCGCTCGGCTACCGCCCGGCGGAGGCTGCGCGCTTGCTCAAAGCGGTCGGTCCCGGTACACATTCGACTGAGGAACTGATCCGTCGCGCCTTGCAGGGCGCGGCGCGGGAGTAGATCTCATACCCGTGACAGCCGAACGCATTATCAGTGGCACGGCGGCCGCCGAAGAGGAGGCGGTCGAGCGAGCCATCCGGCCGCGCCGGCTCGCGGAGTACGTCGGCCAGTCGCCGGTGAAAACGCAGCTCGAGATCTTCATCCGCGCCGCCGGGCAGCGCGGCGAAGCGCTCGATCACGTGCTGATTTTCGGTCCCCCCGGCCTCGGCAAGACCACGCTGGCGCACATTATCGCGGCCGAGCTCGGCGTGAATCTGCGCCAGACCTCCGGCCCCGTGCTGGAGCGTCCGGGAGATCTCGCGGCGCTGCTCACCAACCTGCAGGCCCGCGATGTGCTGTTCGTCGACGAAATCCACCGGCTCACGCCGGTGGTGGAAGAGGTGCTCTATCCGGCGATGGAGGACTATCAGCTCGACCTCATGATCGGCGAGGGGCCGGCGGCGCGCTCCATCAAGCTGAACATTCCGCCGTTCACGCTGGTGGGGGCGACCACGCGCGCGGGGCTGCTCACCTCGCCGCTGCGCGACCGCTTCGGCATCGTGCAGCGGCTCGAGTTCTACGAGGTCGGGGACCTGGAGCGCATCGTGAAGCGCTCCGCCGCGATCCTGGGTGTAGCCATCGACGAAGGGGGCGCATCGCGCATCGCGCAGCGCTCGCGCGGCACGCCGCGCATCACCAATCGCCTGCTGCGGCGCGTGCGCGACTATGCACAGGTGCGCGCCGACGGGCGCATCGATGAAGCGGTCGCCGACGCCGCGCTCGATCTGCTCGAGGTGGACCGTCAGGGATTCGACACCCTGGACCGCAAGCTCCTCACGGCGATCATCGAGCGCTTCGACGGCGGCCCGGTCGGTATCGATAGTCTGGCCGCGGCGCTCGGCGAGGAGCGCGGCACCCTCGAGGACGTCACCGAGCCGTTCCTGATCCAGCAGGGATTCCTGGTGCGCACCGCGCGCGGGCGCATGGTCACGCGCGCTTCCTACCTGCACTTGGGCCTCAAGCCCCCCGAGCGCGGCGCCGCCACGCTGCCGCTGTTCGAGGATCCGCGGTGAGCGTCTTCTCCTGGCCGGCGCGCGTCTACTGGGAGGACACCGATGGCGGCGGCATCGTCTATTACGCCAACTACCTGCGCTTCCTCGAGCGCGCACGCACCGAGTGGCTGCGCGCACGGGGACATTCGCAGCTGCAGCTCGCGCGTGATCGCGGCATCGTGTTCACGGTGGTGAGTCTGTCGGTGGACTATCGCGCCCCGGCGCGGCTGGATGACGAGCTGCGGATCACTTGTGAGCCGCAGTCCGAAGGGGCGGCGTCGCTGCGCTTCGCGCAACGCATCTACCGCAGCACGCACGCCGCCGGGCGCGCACCGGACCTGCTGCTGGAAGCGAACGTGCGGGTGGCGTGCGTTGATGCGCGCACCATGCGGCCGCAGCGTCTGCCGGAGTTCCTGGCGGATGCCGTGGCCGCGGAGGCCGCCGGCAGTGGGTGAGCAGCTGTCCATCCTGCGGCTCATCGCCCAGGCGAGCGTGCCGGTGCAGATCGTCATCGGCATATTGCTGCTGGCGTCGCTCGGCTCCTGGGCGATCATTTTCCGCAAACGCCGTGTCATCGGGCGCGCACGCCGCGAAGCCGACCGTTTCGAGAGCCGCTTCTGGTCGGGCGATGACCTGGCGCAGCTGTACCGGGCGATCGAGTCGCGCGGCGGCGCCACCGGCATGGCGGGCATCTTCGAGTTCGGCTTCCGCGAATTTGCGCGCCAGCGTCAGAGCGCCAGCGGCGGCGAGCAGCTGCTCGAGGGCTCGCGGCGCGCGATGCGCGTCGCGCAGCTCAAGGAGATCGACCGGCTCGAACAGAGCCTCGCCACGCTCGCCACGGTCGGCAGCACCAGTCCGTACGTCGGGCTGTTTGGCACGGTGTGGGGAATCATGAGCGCGTTCTCATCGCTCGGTAACGTCCAGCAGGCGACGCTCGCCATGGTGGCGCCGGGAATTTCCGAAGCCCTGGTCGCAACCGCCATCGGGCTGTTCGCGGCGATCCCCGCGGTGGTGGCCTACAACCGCTTCGCCGACCAGGTGACGCGCCTGGAAATGCGCTTCGATGCCTTCATCGAGGAGTTCTCCACCATTCTGCAGCGGCACGCGTCACGCGTCACGGGCCCGCCCCCGGGTCAGGAGCGCTAGTCATGGCACAAACCTCGCGCGGGCGGCGGCTGATGGGCGAGATCAACGTCGTGCCGTACATCGACGTGATGTTGGTGCTGCTGATCATTTTCATGATCACCGCGCCGCTGCTCACACAGGGCGTGAAGGTGGATCTGCCCAAGGCCGGTGCGGAACCTCTGGAGGCACAACGGCTCCAACCGCTGGTGTTGTCGGTGGATCGTGAGGGGCGCCTGTATCTCAACATTGGAGGAAATCCGCAGACGGCGCTCGATGATGATACGGTGGCAGCGCGCGCGACCGCGGCGCTGCGCCGTAACCCGGAAGTGCAGGTGCTGGTGAAGGCCGACAGCGCGGTGGCCTATGGCCGGGTGGTCCAGGCGATGGTCATCCTGCAGCGCGCCGGGGCGCGCAAGGTCGGCTTCATCACCGACCCGCTGCCGGAACGTACCCGGCGCGGGAGCTGAAGCGCCTGAGACAATGCAGCGAGAGAGTGATCGATGGGTTTCGATTGCACTGTCGGTGCTGTTGCACGGAGCGCTGCTGGCGGCGCTGGTGTACGGCTGGTTGATGTTCCGGCAGCCACCCCGGCCGGCGCCGACGCTGGCGATCGAGGCGACCGTGGTCGATGCGCGCGCCGTGAGAGGCGCGCTACGGCCGCCACCACAACCTGCGCCGCCCGCCGCCCCGGCGCCGACCGAGCAGCCGCAGGAGCCGGTCGGACCGCCGCAACCGACGCCGGAGGAACGGGCGCGCCGCGAGCAGCAGCGGCAACAGGCGGAAGCTGCGGCGGCCGAAGAGCGCCGCGCCGCCGAGCAAAAGGCGGCGGAACAGCAGGCCGCGCAGGCCAAGCAAGCCGAGGAGCAGCGCAAGGCTGAGGAGCGCGCCGCGGCGCAGAAACGTGCCGCGGACGAGCGGCAGCGGCAGGCGGACGCGCAAGAGAGCAGTGAGCGCCAGGCGGACCTGCAGCGCAGTCTCGCCGCCGAAGAGCGTGCCAAGGTCGCACGCTCGGGGGCGGCGCTGGCGAGCTGGGAGTCGCAGATCGCCGCGAAGATCACGCGCGCGTGGCTGCGACCCCCGACCGCACGGCCGGGGATAGAATGCGTGCTGAATGTGACCCAGGTGCCAGGAGGGGAAGTGACGCAGGTGAGTATTGGTGAATGCAACGGCGACCAGGCGGTGCGTGAATCGATCGAGGCAGCGGTATACCGCGCATCGCCCTTGCCCCCACCGCCGGATCCGGCGCTGTTCGACCGCAACCTCAAGATCAACTTCAAGCCGGACTGATGCGCATGCGGCCAATACCTGCCAGGCAACTCATGTTGGGGCCGCGTGCCATCGCCGGGGCGCTCGCGCTGGTCGTCGTCGCCCTGTGCGCGACGCGCGGCGCTCACGCCGCGCTCCAGATCGAGATCACCTCCGGGGTGCGCGATCCGGTACCGATCGCAATCGTGCCGTTCGCGCGTGCGGTACCCGCCGACGGCGGCCTGGACGTGGCCGAGGTGGTGCAGCACGACCTGGAAGGCAGCGGGCGCTTTCGGGCGCTGCCGCGTGAGCGTATGCCGGCCACGCCGACGCGCGCCGATGAGATCGCGGCGCCCCTCTGGAAGGGCGCGGGCAGCGACTACGTCGTGGTCGGGCGCGTGAGCGCCATGGAGAGCGGTCAGGTGGCGGTCGACTTTGACCTGGTGAATACGCTGACCGGAGCACGGCTCGTCACGCAGCGCTTCGTAGGGGCGCCGAGTGCGCTGCGCAACGCTGCCCACCGGGTGAGCGACGTCATCTACCAGAAGATCCTCGGCGTGCGCGGTGCGTTCGCGACCCGCATCGCCTTCGTGGCGGTCGACGGCAGCCCGCCGGCGCAGCACTTCCAGCTCATCGTCGCCGATGCCGACGGCGCGAACCCGCACCTGGTTCTCGAGTCGCGCTTTCCCCTCATGTCGCCCTCGTGGTCGCCGGACGGACAATGGCTCGCGTATGTCTCATTCGAGACCAAGCACTCCGGGGTGTACGTGCAACTGGTGCGCAGCGGCGAACGGCGCCAGGTGTCGGCGCGCGCCGGTGTCAACGGCGCCCCCGAGTGGTCACCGGACGGCCGCAAGCTGGCGCTCACCCTGGGCGGCAGCAGCGGCAATCCCGACATCTACATCCTCGATCTCGCCTCCCAGGACCTGACACGTATCACCGACGATCCGGCAATCGACACCGAGCCGGTGTGGGCACCGGACGGCCACTCACTGTACTTCACCTCCGACCGCGCCGGGTCGGCGCAGATCTACCAGATCGGCGCGCAGCCCGGAGCGCGCCCGAAGCGCATCACCTTCGGCGGCAGTTACAACGCCCGCCCGCGGGTGTCGCCGGATGGCTTGCAGCTGGCGATGGTAACGCTCGACAACGGCGCCTACCGGGTTGCCGTGCAGGATCTGGCCAGCGGCACGGTGCGCGTGCTGTCGCACGGGCGGCTGGACGAATCGCCGAGTTTCGCGCCCAATGGGGCTACACTTATCTATGCGGAACGCGACGGCGACCGCGGGGTGCTGGCGACGGTGTCGACCGACGGCCTCACGGGCTTGCGCCTGAAGGCTCCTCAGGGCGAGGTGCGTGAACCCGCGTGGGGACCGTTCAATCCCTGAGGAGAAGAGGAATGACGGAGAAAGTATCTATGCGTCGAGTGATCGTAGTGCTGCTGGTGGCCGCATCCCTGGCGTTCGGCGCCTGCGCTGCCAAGCGGCCCAAACCCGCTCCTCCCGCGACGCCCGACGCCAACGCCGGTGCGCAGGGCTCCGGCGCCAACACCGGCAACGCCGCCGCGGGTGCGGACGAGGAGGGGGCGGGACCCCAGGCGGGGCTGCTCGCGACGCGAGTGGTGTACTTCGACTTCGACAGCAGCGAGATCAAGGGCACGGGGACCGACGTGGTGGCGGCACACGCGAAGTATCTCACCGCCCATTCGGACACGCGTGTGCGGCTCGAGGGACACACCGACGAGCGCGGTTCGCGCGAGTACAACATCGGGCTCGGCGAGCGGCGCGCACAGTCGGTGCGCCGCGCGCTGTTGCTGCAGGGCGCCGCGGATGCGCAGATCTCCACGGTGAGTTACGGCGAGGAACGCCCCGCGGTACCCGGACACGATGAGGCGGCCTGGGCAAAAAACCGACGCGTCGAGATCGTGTATCTGACGCAGCCGCTCGCGCCCAAACAGTGAGCACCGGAAGGAAATCCATGCGCCCGACGCTGCTTGCCCTGTCGGTGGCGACGCTCGCTGCCGGCTGCGCCAGCACTCCGCCGGAGGCGGACCCGGTGCAGGTGAAATTGAACGATCTCGATGCGCGCATCACGCGCATCGAGCGCATCGTTGCGAACCAGGTCGAGGCCGCCCAGCACCTGGATGAAGTGCAGAGCAACGTGCGCCAGCTACGCGGCCGTCTCGAGGAGCTCGAGCACAGCAACGAGGCGTTGGCGAAGCAGCAGCGCGATCTGTACGCCGATCTGGACAAGCGCCTGGCGGCAGCCGGCGGGGCGGCAGCCGGCGCGGCGGCGGCGGCGGGCGGGGCGGCGGCCGGCAGCGCCTCCGGTGAGACTGCTGCGGTGGGCGGCGCGGCGACCCCGGGCGCCGCGGCCGGTGCAGCCGCAGGCAACGCGCCGTCCTCGGTCGAGCAGGCGGTGTATACCCAGGCGTTTGATGCCCTGAAAGCCGGCAGCTACTCGGTCGCGATCACGGGTTTCAAGGACTTTCTGGGCACCTATCCCGCCAGTGCGCTGGCGGAGAACGCCCAGTACTGGCTGGGGGAAGCCTATTACGTGAACCACGATTACGAGGCGGCCGCCGGAGCATTCCGCGCGGTGCTCAAGAAATGGCCGGACTCGCGCAAGGCGCCCGATGCGCTGCTGAAGCTGGGTTACACGCAATATGCGCAGAAGCAGTATGCCGCCGCCCGGGCCACGCTGACCGAAGTCACGCGCAAGTACCCGGGGAGCGACTCCGCCAAGCTCGCGGCCGACCGGCTGCGACGCGTTGCCGCGACGCCCTCGCAGTAAGGTCAGCCCGCGCGGACAGAAGCGCGTGACGCGCCTCCGGATCACCGAGATCTTCCACTCCCTGCAGGGCGAGGCGGACACCGCAGGCTGGCCCACGGTGTTCGTGCGCCTCACGGGCTGCCCGCTGCGCTGCCAGTATTGCGACACCGCCTATGCCTTCCACGGCGGGGAGTGGTGGGAGCCGGGGGCGATCGTGGCGCGGGTGCGCGAGTTCGGCACGCCGTTCGTGTGTGTGACCGGAGGCGAACCCCTCGCGCAGAAGGGCTGCACGCAGCTCCTGACCATGCTGTGCGATGCCGGCCTGCGGGTCTCGCTGGAAACCAGTGGCGCGATGCCGCTCGCGAGCGTCGATGCGCGTGTGTCGAAAGTCGTCGACGTCAAGACGCCGGGTTCCGGCGAGGAACGCCGCAACCGCTATGAGGAGCTGGCACGGCTATGCTCGCGCGACCTGGTCAAGTTCGTGATCTGCGGCCGCAGCGACTACGAATGGAGTCGCGGCAAGCTGCGCGAGCTCCCCCTTCCTGCCGATTGCACGGTGTTGTTTTCGCCGAGTCATGAGCAGCTCGCGGCGCGCAAGCTCGCCGAGTGGATACTCGAGGACCGGCTGCCGGTGCGCTTGCAGATCCAGCTGCACAAATACCTCTGGGGCAATGTGCCGGGGAAGTAGCATGGACGGGCTTCCCGCGGTGGTGTTGTTGTCCGGGGGCCTCGACTCGGCCACGGTGCTGGCGATTGCGCGCCAGCAGGGATTCATCTGTCACGCGCTGTCGGTCGACTACGGGCAGCGCCATGTCGCTGAGCTGGATGCGGCGCGGCGTGTGGCGCGCGCCGGCGGTGCCCGCGAGCACCGGGTCATGTGCGTCGATTTCGCCGGCATAGGCGGCTCGGCGCTCACCGACTCAAGGCTCGCGGTTCCCGAAACACCCACCACCGGCATACCGATCACTTATGTCCCCGCGCGCAACACCATCATGCTGTCGCTGGCGCTCGCCTGGGCCGAGGTGCTCGGTGCGCGGGATGTGTTCATCGGCGTCAACGTGCTGGATTCAAGCGGCTATCCGGACTGCCGGCCCGAATTCATCGCCGCCTTCGGCGCGCTCGCCGCGCTCGCCACCAGGGCCGGCGTCGAAGGCAGCCCCTGCCGCGTGCATACCCCGCTGATCACCCTCACCAAAGCCGAAATCGTACGCGAAGGTACCCGACTGGGTGTCGATTACGGGCAGACGGTGTCGTGCTATCAGGCCGACGGGGAAGGACGGGCGTGTGGCCGCTGCGACTCGTGCCGGCTGCGGCTCGCAGGGTTCGCCGCGGCCGGGCTGCCGGATCCGACCCGCTACCAGAGGCCGTAGTCTTCAGGCCGCTTCGACTGCGGGGCGCGCGGCGCGCCGGTGAACGTGTACCGACCACAGATAAACCGGCACGCCCGAGCCGCCCAGGACGATGGTCCACAGCAACGGCTCCGCGCCGAGTCCCAGCGACACCCAGGCGCAGTAAACGACGGCCGCGAACGCCGCGGCAACCGGCAGCCTGGCCCGCCGGCTCCCGGATGGCAACTGCCCGCGCCGCCGCAGGACGATGAGCGCGAGGGTGCAGCCGAAGTAGAGCGGCAGCGTCGCGGCGGTGGCGATCTCGATCAGCAGCGCGAAGACCTTGGCGATCGAATCGGTGTAGTTAATGAGCAGCATGGCGCTGGTCACCAGCCCGGTGATCAGCAGAGCCCGCGCCGGGGCGCCGTGGGCGTTCTCACGGCAGAGGGCAGGGGGAAAGCCACCGTGTCGGCTCATGCTCTGCGCCACCTCGCCCGCGAGCAGGGTCCAGCCGTTGAGCACCCCCAGTCCGCTCACCGTCACGAACATCGCCAGGATCGCGCCGTAGTAACCGCCCAGCACCCGTGCGAACAGATCGGCGAACGGCGCGTTGGAGGCAGCCAGCTCCTTTTGCGGGATGAGAAACAACGGCACCGCGGAGATGGCGATGTAGATCGCAGCCGTGAGCAGGGTGCCGACGAGCGTCGCCCGCGGGATGGTGCGTTCCGGGTCGCGCACGCGGGCCGCCGGGATCATCGCGCATTCGATACCCAGCATCGCGAACATTGCCAGCGCCGAGACGCTGCTGACCTCGTGCCATGAGGCGGGGTTGGGCGGCACGTGGGCGGTGTAAATCGCAGGATTCGTCAGCAGCAGCCACAGGCCCAGCACGATGACCGCGAATTGGGGCACGAGCTTCAGCGCCGTGGTGAGCATCTGCACCCAAGCGGCAGTGCGCGCGCCCCTGAGGCTGACGAACACGAATGCCCAGATCATCGCCTGCGCGGTGATCGCCGGCAGACCCGGGTTGCGCGTGAGGGCGGGCATGAAGCTCGCCATGTAGCCCACCACGCCGATCGCGATCGCCGCGTTCGCCACCCAGATCGACACCCAGTAACACCACATCACCAGGAATGCGACTCCCTTGCCGAACGCGCGCGTGATGTACGCGGTGGGCCCGTCATCGCGTGGCAGGCCGCGGGCGAGGCCGGCGAAGGAGAGCGCCAGGAAGGCACAGCCGACTACGTTGACCAGCCAGCCCGTGATGGCATTCAGGCCGTAGGGCGCCAGGTTCGCCGGCATGTTGAAAATGCCGATGCCGATGATGTTGCCCACCACCAGAGCGGTGCACATCCAGAAGCCGAGGATGCGCGTGCTCCCGGTGCCGCCAGCCTTGTCGGCCACGACGCTCAAGGTGTCGCCAGGGCTTCCTTGAGCGCTACCTGGAACAGCGCCAGCGCCTCATCGACCTGCGCGCGGCTCACCATGAGTGGAGGAATGAAGCGCAGAGTACTGACCCCGCAGGACAGCAGCAGCAGACCGTTGTGGAAGGCGCGCGTCAGGACCTTCTGACACAGAGCGGCGGCGGGTTTGCGGCTGGTGCGCTCGGCGACCAGTTCCGCGCCGATCATGAGTCCCTTGCCGCGCACGTCGCCGATGCAGTCGAAGTGTTGCTGAAGCTCGCGCAGGCGAGCGAGGAAGTAATCGCCGACCTGGGCGGCATTGGCCGCATATTCAGCCTGCACCAGATCGAGCGTGGCCAGCGCCGCGGCGCAACAGATGGGGTTACCGCCGAAGGTGTTGCCGTGCGCACCGCGCTTCCATTTTTCCATGTGTGCCTTCCTCGCGATCACCAGTCCGATCGGCAACCCCGAGCCCAGGCCCTTGGCGAGCGTCATGATGTCGGGCGACACGCCCCAATGCTCGCAGGCGAACATCTTGCCGGTGCGTCCGACCCCGCTCTGCACTTCGTCGAAGACCAGCAGGATCCCGTAGCGATCGCATAACGCGCGCAGGCCCTGCAGGAACCCGTCCGGTGGCACGAGGTAGCCGCCTTCACCCTGGATGGGCTCGACCACGATCGCCGCGACTTCCGCGGCGGGCAGGTTGCTCTGGAACAGGACGGTCTCGATGTAGTCCAGTGTCGCGCGACCCTGATCGGGTCCCGCGAACAGCGGGCGATACAGATTCGGGTACGGTACGTGAGTCACGCCCGGCATGGTCGGAAAGAAGCCGGCCTGCTGCGTGTACTTGCTGGCAGTAAACGCCAGCGATCCCATGGAACGACCGTGAAAGCCGCCCAGAAAAGCAATGAAGCGCGGCCGGCCGGTCGCGTAGCGCGCCAGCTTCAGGGCGCCCTCGACCGACTCGGTCCCGCTCTGGCACATGAATACCTGCACCGGTTCGCGCATCGGATCCAGCTCATTGATGCGTTCCGCCAGCCGTGTCATGCGCTCGTGCCAGTAGTCACTCGAGATATGCAGAAAATCATCCGCGGCATTCTTGATCGCCTGCACTACCACCGGGTGAGCATGGCCGGTGCTGCACACGGCGATGCCGGCGGCGAAATCCAGAAATCGATTGCCGTCGACGTCCCAGACCTCGACTCCGCGTCCCCTGGCCATGACGAACGGATAGTCGCGCGGGTAGGAGGGAGAACTCACGGCACGATCGCGTGCCATCAATGCCCGGGCCTTGGGTCCGGGCAGTTCAGTGCGGATGTGAGGCAGACGCATCGGGAGTCCTCAGGTTGATACGCACGGCAGCGGCGTGCGCCTGGCGGGTAGCTGCGTGCAGGTCGCGCAGCGTGTCGAGATCAGCCGGCTGCGGCGCTGGCAACACGGGCAGATCGTCCACCACGCGCAGCGGCCAGCCGGTGGCGGCGCGCGCGGCGTCCAGCGAAACGTCGGGATAGATTGCGCACAGCTGCAGCTCCTCGGTCTCAGGGTGGGGGCGCAGGATACCGAAGTCGGTGATCACGGCCCGCGGGCCGCCTCCCGGAAAGCCGGCGCGGCCGCGCTCGCCTGCGCCGGCGAGGTACCCGCAGCTTGTCAGGAAGTCAAGACGCGGGACAAAACTGCGCGGCGATTGTTTCATTATCACCAGTACTTCCCGGGCGTGCGCTGCGATCTCGGGAGCGCCGCCGGAGCCCGGCAGCCGCACGGCGGGGCGGGCGTAGCTGCCGATCACGGTGGTGTTGAGATTGCCATGGCGGTCGATCTGCGCGGCGCTCAGGAAACCCACGTCCACTCTGCCGCGCTGCAGATAGTGCGCGAACACCTCCGGGAGGGTAACGACGCAGGCGGCGGTCTCGGCGAGCTCACCGTCCCCGATCGACAGCGGCAGGACCTGCGGGCGGGCGCCCACCGTGCCGGACTCGTAGATCAGGACCAGCTCAGGTGCGTGCGTGCGCCGCGCCAGATTGCACGCGGCACTGGGCAGTCCGATGCCGACGAAGCATACCGCGCCGTTGCGCAGTTGCCGGGCCGCGGTCACGGTCATCATCTCGTCGGCGGTGTAGCGGGGTGCGCTCACGCCGCGACCCGCAGACGCCGCAGGAGTTCAGCGTGGTCAGGGCTTGCGAGCACGTACTGCTGCATCCATTGCTGGAAGCGCTCGCGCTCGCGCGCAATCGCATCCCACTCGCCGTAGAAGCGATTGTCACGCGGGTAGCAGCCGGCGGCGTACGACGGATGAGCACCACCCGGCACGATGCTGACCGCGCTGATCAGCCAGTGAGGCAGCACGATCGCATTCATCGGCGCATCGAGCCGTTCGACCCGGGCTTCGACCGTCACCAGCAGGCAACGCGCCGCCAGCGCCGCCTCGCGCGCGGCGCCGATGATGCCACGGATCAGGACATTGCCCTCCTGGTCTGCCTGCTGAGCGTGCAGGATGGTGACATCCGGATTGATCGCGGCCACGGCCAGCAGTGAGTCGCCGCTGATGGGGCAGGTGAGGATCCTGGTGTGCGCGCCGCCAACCCGATCGAGGCTGGTCTCGGCGTAGTGGCGCATGAGTCCGCAAGGCAGGCCGCTCGCCCCTGCCTGATACGCCACGCCCATTTCGGCATGCGTGCGCTCGATGATGGTCAGCGGCTGCGGCCAATCCCGTTCGATCGCATCGCGCAGGCGATGCAGGGAACCGACCCCGGGATTGCCGCCCCAGGAGAAGGTCAGGCGCTCGGCACACCCCATGCCGATCATCTGGTCGCAGATCAGATCGGGTGTCATGCGGATCAGATGCAGCCGGCGGCGGCGCTGGCGAATGATCTCGTGACCGGCGGCAAACGGGATCAGATGCGTGAAGCCCTCCAGCGCCACGCTCTGACCGTCGCGCACGTGCTGCGCGATGGCATCGGCAAGCGTCATCAGCGCCATTCGGGTGTTACTCGACCACGGTCTGTGACTGCTCGCGCATGTACTGCGGCAGATAATAGAAGGAGGCGATCGCCTTGCCGGTACTGCCCGAGCCTTTCCAGCCGCCAAACGCCTGGTAACCCGGCCAGGCGCCGGTGGTCGCGCCCTGCGGGCGGTTCGCGTAAGTTACGCCTGCCTCGATGTGCTCATGGAACCAACTGACCTCGTGCGCGCCGCCGTAGAAGCCGGCCGTAAGTCCGAGCGGGGAGCGGTTGGCCAATGCCATGGCAGCCTCGTTTGAGGCGACGCGATGCATCATCAGAATGGGCAGAAACATCTCCTCGTTCCACAGCGCGTGCTCCGGTGGCGCCTCGGCAATGGTGGGAGACACGAAAAATCCCCGGCCCAGGACGCCATCGCGCAACCGCTCGCCTCCGGTCACGAGGCGCGCGCCGCCGCCGCGCAGGAGTGCGGCATAACGCCCGTAATTGTCGCATGCGCTCTGCGTGGTGACCGGTCCCAGCCAGTGCTCCCGGCGCGAGGGGTCACCGATGCCGATAGCGGCGGTCTGCTGCAGCAGTTTGGCCAGCAGGGCGTCGGCGACCTGCTCGTGGACGTACAGACGCGAGAGGGCGGAGCACTTCTGGCCTCCCATGCCGAAGGCCGAACGCATGATGCCGGTCGATGCGCGATCCAGATCCGCTGCCGTGGTGACGATGCAGGCATTCTTGCCGCCCATCTCGGCGATGCAGGGACGCGGGAACGGCGGCGCCTGTAACGCGCGTGCGATGTGCATTCCGACCTCGTGGGAGCCGGTGAAGGTCACGCCCGCCACGGCGGGATCCGCGATCAGCGTGGCACCGACCACCTCGCCCTGACCACTGAGATAGTTGAACACTCCGCTCGGCACTCCGGCATCGCGAACGCAGTCAGCGAGCAGCCTGCCTGCCCACGGCGTGGCCGTCGCGCCCTTCACGATAACGGTATTGCCGGTCACGAGCGCGGCGGCGACCGGCCCGCCCGCAAGCGCCAGGGGAAAATTGAACGGCGCGATCACGACCCAGGGGCCGTAGGGTTTCAGCACGCTGCGATTGTGCGAAACGTGCGTGCTCAGCGGATCGTCCGGTAGCGGCCGATCGAAGCCGCCGTGGCGCTCGAACTGCTCGGCATACAGAGTGAAAAAATCTGCGGTCTCCTGGGCCTCTCCCAGCGCCTCCATGCGGTTCTTGCCGACCTCCAGTGTCAGCGCCGCGGCAATGTCGTAAACACGCTCCTCGATCAGGCCGGCCACGCGCCGCAACAGCTGCGCGCGCCGCGCGGGGCTGGTGCGTTTCCAGGCCTGCCAGGCGTTAGCGGCCGCGCGCACGGCGTCAGCGGCGTCCGCAGCGCTTGCGGCGGGGAACTCGCCCAGCACCTGCCCGCCGTCGGCGGGATTGGTCTTCACAAAGTAGCGCGCCGCGCCGCGCTCCTCGCCGGCAACGTGCAGGGCGTGCCTGCTGCCGAGCTTCGCGAGCGCGCGCGCTACGGCGGAATCGAAGCTTGCGTGCAGCTCCGCCGGCGGATCGAACATCGTCGAGTAGGTGAGTTTGAAACTCATGGCTGCTTTCCCGTACGGATCGCTCGTGCGAGCGAGCCCGGCAAGCGGTCGAGGAGGTCGAGCGCGTCGGCGAGATCGTGCTCGCCGATGACCAGCGGAGGCGCGAGCAGAATGAGGTTGCCGCGTGCCGCGACCCGATGCGCCGTCGGATTGACCTGGTGAGCGGTGCGGGCGCCGCCGACGATGGTCGGCGCATTCCAATCGCTCTGGCGGCACCAGGTATGCAGGACGGTCTGCGCTTCGGGAGGCATCAGACGCGCAAGGTAGGCTGCGCCCGAGGCTGTCGTCAACGCGGGGGCTCGTGGCCCGCCGCTGTAGTATCATGCGGCCCCCGCACGGCCAGCCCGAAGCAAGGGGTCACCGAGCTGTCGGTCCAACATCGGTGGGGCGTTAGCTCAGTCGGTAGAGCATCGGACTTTTAATCCGCTGGTCGACGGTTCGATTCCGTCACGCCCCATTTAAAACCCCATAAAATCAGGCACTTCAGCGCATTCAGGCTGCTGTGCCTTTTTTATTTTTCCATTCGTGCACGCTCCGTGCACTGCAACCGTCCACCAACATTCACAACTGCACGCCGTGCAGTGGGGAGACCCAAAGGACGTGAACCTGAGAGCGCTGCGTTTCCCAACTTGAAGGAGGCGAAGGCTTGGGCGATTTCCGTCGAGGCCGCCATCCGCGAAGCGCGACATTACCCATATGCTTCGCCGACCACCTCGAGCGCATCGTAAGTCAGCAGCCAGCCCGCGAGCCGGTATACTCGAAATCCGATGATCGAAGTACCGACGACCGCTCCGGCGGATCAGAACGCGCTGAGCCGTTCGCTGCGGCCACGCCACGTGTCGATGATCACCATCGGCGGCATCATCGGGGCAGGTCTATTCGTCGGCAGCAGCGTGGCGATCACCGCCGCGGGCCCTGCGATCATCGTGAGCTACGCGCTCACCGGCTTCTTGATCCTGCTAATCATGCGCATGCTCGGCGAGATGGCGGTCGATATGCCGCAGGTGCGCTCGTTCACGGAGTTCACGCGGGCGGCGCTCGGCAACTGGGCCGGATTCTCGGTCGGCTGGCTCTACTGGTACTTCTGGGTGGTCGTGATCCCGGTCGAGGCGATCGCCGGGGCCGGAATCATCCAGCGCTGGCTGCCGCTGCCGATGTGGCAGATCGGGGCCGCCCTGATGCTGACCATGACGTGCGTGAATCTCATGTCCGCGCGCGCGTACGGCGAGTTCGAGTTCTGGTTTGCCTCGATCAAGGTCGCGGCCATTCTCGTCTTCATTGTTGTCGTCGGCGCACACGCCCTGGGCTATCGCTCTGCGAGCGGGTCGACCTTCTCAACCCTGGTCGCTTACGGCGGGTTTGCGCCGCGTGGGCCGTTCGCCGTGCTGGCCGCCGTGACGACAGTCATCTGGTCCATGATGGGTGCTGAGGTGGTGACGATTGCCGCAGCGGAATCGCCGGAGCCGGCGCGGGCGGTGGCGAGGATGACCTCCACGATCATCAGCCGTATTCTGATCTTCTACATCGGCTCGATCTTCGTGATCGTAAGCACGGTGCCCTGGACCCAGGTGGTGTCGGGTCAGTCGCCTTTCACCCTGGCGTTGGACGGAATCCGCTTCCCGTACGCGAGCGAATTCATGGCTGCGGTGATTCTCACCGCGGTGCTGTCGTGCCTCAATTCGTCCTTCTACGTTGCCTCCCGAGTGCTGTTCGTTCTCGCCAGTCGCGGCGATGCGCCGCGCTGGCTGGTGCGGACCAACAGTCGTCACGTACCGGCGCGAGCCGTGCTGCTCGCGAGCGCGGTGGGACTGGCAGGGGTAATCGCCGCGATTCTCTCGCCGAGCGTCGTGTTCGCCTTTCTGGTGAACGCTTCCGGCGCCATCATCGCCGTAATCTATCTGGCCATCGCGGTGTCGCAGGTGCGGACACGACGGGCGCGCGAGCGCGCCGGCGGACCCGCACCGTCGCTGCCGATGTGGCTGTTTCCGTGGCTGAGCTACCTCGCGATCGCGGGGATGCTAATGGTGTTGATCGCGATGGCCTTGACGCCTTCGCACCGTGCCGAGTTCTGGACCAGCACCATTTCCATCGCCGTTGCGCTGCTCGCGTACCTGGTCCGGCGTGGTCGGGCGGGGGCGCTATCGACCGCGCAGGTGGCACGTTAGTGCCATTGAATGGTGACCTGATGGCTGGAAGGACCTCCGGGTAGTAATGCTCGCCGGTGTTGCACGGTCCATCAGGTCATCGCTGCATGGACCGCGATCCAGGTTGCAAGACTGATTCCGACGATTGGAATCACCGAAATAAAAATCGTGGCAACGGTTTCGAGATGATGTCTGCGGAACATCAACAGTCGCAGCTGCGGGTGTGACACAGACAAAGGAACGACACGTGGGGCAGCGGGCGGCACAAGGCGAGCGTATCGGTCATCGGAAGAGAGGACCAAGGCGTGGTTAAGAACAAGGCTACCGGACGGACCGACGGCGGCATGGAGCACTTCGGCTACAAAGAATCGCTTGCTCGCAGCATCGGGGCGTTCGGCAGCTTCGCTGCCGGCGTCAGTTATATCTCAATACTCACCGGTACCTTCCAGCTGTTCTACTTCGGCTTCGGCACTGCCGGGCCGGCCTATCTATGGTCCTGGCCGCTGGTACTCATCGGTCAGTTGGCGGTCGCGCTGTGCTTCATGGAGCTGGCCGCCAAATACCCCATCGCCGGATCGGTCTATAACTGGTCCAAGCTACTGGGCAGCCGGATCGTAGGTTGGTCTTCGGGCTGGCTGATGCTAACCGCGTCGATTGTCACCCTGTCCGCCGTGGTGCTAGCGCTGCAACTCAACCTGCCGCGGCTGTGGAGCGGCCTCCAGATCATCGGCGACGGCAGTGGTACCTACGACTTCGCCACGAACGCGGTGATCCTCGGCACGGTCTTGATCCTGTTCACCACCGTTGTCAATGCGCTCGGCGTGCGGTTGATGGCGACGATCAACAGCGCGGGCGTCTTCATCGAGCTGATTGCTGCCTGCCTCATAGCGATCATCCTGGCGCTACACACCAAGCGGGGTCCCGAAGTCTTCTTCTCCGCCAACGGCTACGGTGCTGGCAACAGCGGAGGCTTTCTGGGCGCTTTCCTGGTGGCGTCGCTGGCCTCCGGATACGTTATGTACGGCTTCGACACCGCCAGTTCACTGGGTGAGGAGACGTTGGAGCCTCGGCGCACCGCTCCCCGGGCCATTCTGCGGGCCATCCTGGCTTCGTTCGTCATCGGCGGTGCAATCCTGGTGTTCGCGGTCATGGCGGCACCCAATTTGGATGATCCGAGGATCGGCAGCGGCAGCGGCGGCTTGCAATACATCGTCGAGCAGGTGATGTGGGGTCCGCTGGGCAAGATCTTCCTGGTCTGCATCGTGGTCGCGGTGACGGTCTGCTCGCTGGCCGTGCATACCGCGGCCATCCGATTGACCTTCGCAATGGCGCGCGACAACGCACTGCCGTTCGGGGAGAAGCTTGCGCGGGTGAATTCCAAGACGCAGACGCCTATTCTTCCTGCCATCGTGATCGGCGTGATTGCCGAGCTGATCCTGGTCCTCAACATCGGGCAGCCGAAAATTTTCACGATGCTGACCTCGATTGCGGTCATCATGATCTACCTGGCGTACTTGATGGTGACGGGCCCACTGCTGAAGAAGCGCCTGGAAGGGCAATGGCCCCCCGCAGATCTCGTGGCAGGTGGCTACTTCACCATGGGCAGGTGGGGAATGTTCGTCAACATCGTCGCGGTGCTGTGGGGCATTGGGATGGCGCTCAACCTGGCCTGGCCGCGCGAAGCCGTCTACGGCGCGCCCTGGTACAACACCTGGGGTGCGTTCGTCTACATCGCCGTGATTCTCGGAGCAGGTCTGTGGTGGTACGCCGTCAAAGGCTGCCATCATATCGGCACGCTGGCGTCGCACACGCTGACCACAAATGCTGATTCACTGCAAGCGGAAGTCTGACGCGATATTCGATGGCGGGGTCGCCGGCGGCGGCTACTTCTTGCGGTTGGTACGACCAACACCACGATGTCTTGGTCCGTCAGGAGGTATCCGCTTATGAACAGAGCATATCTTGCGGGGGTTCTGTCCGGGTTCGCCGGGGGCCTCATGGGCGCAGGGCTGCTGCCCTACCTGTCAGACAGCAAGTCCCACGGTATGATGGCGACGGCGGCGGCCGCGCAACCGCAGGAGGTGCTGTCCGCCCGGAGGATCCAGCTTGTGGACAACACGGGCCGGACGCGCGCGGAACTGGCTATGTCGCCGGACGGCGGTCCGGGAGTTTTCTTCTACGATACGGCCGGAAGGAACCGCCTCGTGCTCGGCTTGTACGCAGTGAGCGAAAGCGAGCACCCGTTCGTGGTGCTGAACGACACTCAGCAGCACGCGGCAGGGATTTTCCGTCTGTTCGGGGCTCGCGAGACGCCAGTGGTCGTACTGAAGAACAAGGGCCGGGACCGATCCGTGTACGGCCTGAATCCGAACTCGTTGGAGCCGTTCCTCGTCAATTACTCGAGCGACGGACGCAAGACAAGCGCCTTCGGCGAGTTCTGAGCTGCGCGGATCCGGTCGCGTTGGAACCTCGACGAAGGAAGGTATCGTGGATGTGGTCTGGCCGGCTGAGGTACCGGTTAGCGATCGCACTGACCCTGGCCGCCGCGGTGGCTGGCGCCGCATACCTGCGGTGGCACCCACGCGAGGCGCCGCGCCCCCGGTACGTGCTGGTCAACGAGACCGATCATCACGACTTCGACCTCGCCTTCAGGATGAGCCTGAAGCTCGCAGAGCAGAAGTCGGGCATCGAGAACGCCCTGGTCCTTCTGCCGCACCTTCCGCCCGGGCGGACCATTGAGGAAACCGCCGCCGAGCAGTTTTCGAAGTTCCGCATCGGCCGGCGGCGCAATGGGCGAGGCATCCTTTACCTCTACAGCGCCAGGGAGAACCTGATGAAAATCGAGGTCTCTTATGCACTCGAGGGCGACATTCCCGATATGGTTTGCCGGCGGCTCGAGGAGGCAGCGAAAACCTACATGCTGTCCGAGGTTCCGCAGGACTTCATTTCCGAACTCATTATCACGACGAATCTGCGCGGCTTGGGTTCGCGCGACCAGGTCGACCCGGCGGCTCCCCCAAGTTGGCTCAACGCCGAGTTCCTGTCAGGAGGCGCCGGAGCGTTAGTCAGCGGATACCGGCGGTCGCTCGAGGATTACGATCGCGCGATCCGGCATCTGCCGGACTCGCAACTGAGTCCGTACACTCCGTCGACCGACGTGGGCACCACGGTCCAACGCTACCTGACGTCGCTCGCGTTGGGGATCGGCGATCCCCGGCTACCGCTTCTCACGCAGGGCAGCCGGATCTTTCGAGCTATTGTGCCACGCGACGAGGCGCAGCAGAAACGGATCTTTGAGTTCCTGCAGGCTGCCACACCGCACCGCCTGCTGTTCGCGGGCGATCTTGCGCTCCTCGTCCCGCAGCCCGGCAAGTCGAACTTGCCACTCGTGCTGCGTCGTGGCACCGACGACCTGTGGTATGTGGATGAGCCGAAGGCATGGACGTACTTCCATCGCTTCGAAAACGATGTGAACTTCCATGTGAAGTACGCTGACAACGAATTCCTTCCGGCACTGCGGGCGCTGGGGATGCCGAATGCCAACAGCACGGTGTACGGCCGGCACGTTGGCACGCCGCCGCGGCCCGCCTATCCGTTCGCACTGCCGGAGGCTGCCAGAGCGCTCGAGGGGCGGGCGCGAGTGGCGCCGGGCGACCCCGCGATCCGCGCTGCGCTGGGAGATCTTTACCTCTTCGAGATGAATTGGATCTCGAAGGCGATCGAATGGTATGAGGGAGCCGAAGCCCTGGCGCCGCACGAGCTCGCGTACCA
>Ga0210394_10001024_pt1 | contig 48400 bp, 46 predicted proteins | sample IncBWC12MmetaG_FD_160121 | JGI IMG/M metagenome (GOLD analysis project Ga0210394, IMG submission 160121) | Forest soil microbial communities from Barre Woods Harvard Forest LTER site, Petersham, Massachusetts, United States - Inc-BW-C-12-M | ecosystem: Environmental > Terrestrial > Soil >...
TGATGAAAATTGACCTGCAGAATTTTGCGGAACGTCACGTATTCTCGGTGACGGCGCTGACGAATTTGGCGCCAACGTCGCGACCTTGCCGCCAGACGACTTTGTAGGTGCCGTCCCGCGCCGGCCCGCCGCCGCCGTGGAAGAGCAGCACGAATTCATCGATCACGTCGACACCGTTGAGCTGCAGCCGAACGCCCTCGATCGAAGTATTGGTGATCAGGACATAACGCGGCGCCATGCCGACCCCAAGTTTCATGGTGGCGAGCCGGCCGGGGCCCTGGCGCGGGCTGCCGCGTCTTTCCTCACGATCGAGCGAACTCATGATGCAGCACTCCAGGTGACGGCTTGGCTTCGGCGATTGCCGGCAGGCGCTTCCAGTCGGGAGCGTAGCGGCGGCAATTGCACGCCAGCCTAATCCGGTGACTCAAATTGTCGCTGCATTCTCCGCAAAAAGCGCGGCCAAACGAAAAATGGGCTTAAGACCCGCGCCGCGTGTCACGAGCCGAATACGACCGCGTGCATGATGCGGCCGGGCACGAGCGTAAACAGGCCGGCGACGACGAGTGCACCGAGGAAGATGAAGATCATCGCCATCCGATGCTGCGGTACCCGGTGGCGGTGGGCGTTGAGCACCGCGATCGGCAGCATGATCAACGTGAAAATCGCCAAGAGGTGGATCGGGCTCCATGGGCCCCAGAGCCGGATCTGATGAATCCAGAACGCGCTGATGCTGACCGTGAGCATCAGCACCACCCAGATCCAGCCGATGGTCCGATGCGGGATCGTGCCCTTGGGCGCACTGAACTGCACGACGCCGAGCACGAACGCGGTCATCGCTGCGAATGCGTGGAGCTGGATCGCCGGGGTCGCGTTCAACAATGGCGCGAGGGTCATCGGTGCTTAACGCTCGGCCCCGGAATGACGCCTTCAGAACGGAATCTCGTCGTCTATGTCGCCGCGCGGGCTGCCGTTGCGCCCGCCGGCGCCGGCTCCGGCGGCGGCCGCGACCTTGCGTGTCGGCCCGGGCGAGCCGAATTCGCCGCCCGCTTCCTCGCCGAAATCGCCGCCCCCGGCACCGCCTGCGCTCCCGGCGCGGTCGAGAAGCGTGAGCTCGCCGCGAAAGCCTTGCAGCACCACTTCTGTGGAGTAGCGGTCCTGGCCCGACTGGTCCTGCCATTTGCGCGTCTGCAGCGCGCCCTCGAGGTAAACCTTCGAGCCCTTTTTCAAATATTGCTCGGCGATGCGGCAGAGGTTCTCATTGAAGATGACGACGCGGTGCCATTCGGTTTTTTCCTTGCGCTCGCCGGTCGCCTTGTCGCGCCACGAGTCCGACGTTGCCAGGCGCAGATTCGCCACCGGCCGCCCATCCTGGGTGCGACGGATTTCGGGATCGGCGCCGAGATTACCGATCAGAATCACCTTGTTCACGCTTCCCGCCATAACTCGCTCCGTTCGTTCCCGTGCCGTCCTGTCGCCTCCAACCTAGTGCCGCACCTGCCCCCCGCAAGGGCGATCGACCCGCGATCGGCGTTATCCACACGCGTACTTGAGCCGCGCCGAGCCGCAGGTCGATCAACCTATGTTCTTAGTTTGTTCTCGCCGAAAATGCAATAGCTCATTAACTCTGCGGCAAACTGTCCACTGCCGTGCGGCGAAAGAGGCGCGCCGCCGCCAGCCGACCGTGGCTCTGAATCTGAGCGAGAATTCCGCGCGAGTTCCTTCGATCGGCGCGTCATTGCGGCCTTTTCTGGGCACTTGCGACATTCGATTTATTGGCCGTTGTGGCGTTTTGGATACACCTTTATTAGGCCTCATTGGTTAGTTGTGTGGGAGGCGAGTGGGGGCGAATACGTCGCGCGACGTCGAGGTTGCGCATGGGCCATTTGGGGAGAGTTGCATGAAGCGGATCTTGATTGCTGGGGCAGTAGCGCTCGCAGCCGCCGGGGGCCAGGTTTTGGCCGCCGATCTTCCACCTGCCGCCGCACCGCCGCGGGCGCCGGCCGCATACATTCCTCCTCCGCCGGTGTTCAGCTGGACGGGATTCTATCTCGGCATCAACGGCGGCTATGGGTTCGGTCAAAGTAGCTGGACCAATCCCGCTTTCACACCGACCGGGAACTTCAACACCTCAGGCTTCCTGGTCGGCGGCACGCTCGGCGCCAACTATCAGATGGGTGCGTTCGTGATCGGTCTTGAGGGCGACGGCGACTGGAACAACGCCAACGGCACTACCTTCCTTGGTGGAGGCGTTGGATGCTTCCCTGGCTGTAATACCCAGAGCACCTGGCTAGCGACCGTTCGCGGCCGTGCGGGCTATGCCTGGGATCGCGTGTTGTTCTACGGAACGGGTGGTGCCGCTTTCGGCGACGTTCAAGGCGCGTTCGGGGGCTTACCGTTCGCCAGCGGAACCCAAACCGGCTGGACGGCCGGTGCTGGCGTCGAATGGGCCTTTCTGCCGAACTGGACCGCGAAGGTTGAATACCTCTACGTCAACCTTGGCAATTTCTCCTGTCCGACGACAAGTTGCGGCGCCGGCGCTCCGCCCGCTGCAACCTCGGTCTCTTTCAACGAAAACATCGTCCGCGCTGGCATAAACTACAAATTCGGCTGGTAACGGCCACCAGGCGATCGACGAACGGAGCCCCGGGCCTTTGCCCGGGGCTTTTGTTTGCCGGCGACAATTAGGGTCATCCGGGCAGATCAAGCTCCGTCGAAGCCGCGCCATCGCCAGCGCACCAGCAGCAGCAGGAGCCGCCGCATATTGCTGCCGACGCCCATCTTGGTGGCGGTGGGCTTGAGATCGTAGCGCAGCCGCAGCGGAATTTCCGCAAAACGCACGCCGAGCGCGTTGAGCTTCAACAGCAGCTCGACCATGCAGGCAAACCCGCGCTCCGCGATCAATGCGTCGCCGTATTTCGCCGCCGCCTGCTTCAACACGGCAACCCGATAGGCGCGATAGCCGCAGGTATAGTCCCACACCCCGCGCACCGGATGGACGGACTTGAACAGGCCCGCCGCGCCGAGCGCGGTCAGGCGGCGGAACGCCGGCACGCCGCGCACCGTGGCGCCGCGCACATAGCGCGATCCGATCGCCACATCGGTGCCGGCTGCGAGCTTGTCCAGCATGTCGCCGATCTGCGCCGGATCGTGGGTGTCGTCGCAATCCATGACGACGAGAACGTCGTCATCGTCCGCCTGCGCGACCGCATATTCGACCAGAGCGCGCAGCCCGGCGCCGAGCCCCTTGTTGACCACGCCGTCGAGGATCACCAGGGAGAGCCGCGATTGCCATTCGCGGGCGATGGGCACCGTCGCATCGCTGCTGCCGTCATTGTAGAGGACGACGGTCATCGGCGCGGCGGAGGATTTGGCGAGCGGCGCGATGCGCGCAAGGAGCCGCGGCAGCGCGATTTCCTCATTGTAGGCGGGAAGACCGATCAGGACCCGGCGGGTGGCTGCCATCGGCGCGGAGTCAGCTTGGGTTGGCGTGCGCGCCGTCGATCAGTCCGCTCTCGGCGACGCCTGGCGGCGGACGCACCTGCGGACCGAGGAGCAGCATAACGATGCCACCCGGCAGCGAGGCGAACAGAAGCCCGATGCCGAGCGCCAGCCCGAGCAGCGCGGCGTCATCGGAGGCGACGCCGAACAGCATCAGGCCATAGGAGAGGCTCGCCTCGCGCACGCCCCAGCCGCCGATCGAGATCGGCAAGGACGAGGAGAGGACGGCGACCGGCACGACCAGATACGCCGCCGCGGGCGCGAGCGTCACGCCGAAGCCGTGGGCGAACAGGATCACGGCATTGATGGTGAGGGTGATGACGAGACAGCTCAGCGCCATCCCCACCGCGCCGGCGCCCGACAGCGCGGTGAAGCGGAAGATCGTCGGGACCTCCTGCAAGGTGCGCCAGCGCTGCCAGCGCCGGGCGAGAAAGCCGGTCAACGCCGGCAGAAGCCAAAGCGCGATCGCCGTGGCGGCGACAACGATGGCGCCGAGGATGGCGATCTGGCGCCCGAGATTCTGATCGACCGCATTGAATTGCCAGCACCATACGGTGCCGGCGACCGCGACGAGGCCGAGCAGCGCGAGCAGGCGGTCGGTCACCAGCGACATGATCGCCACCCGCAATGCGATGCCGCGCCGGTAGCAGAGCCAGCCGCGCACGGCGTCGGCGCCGATCGGCCCGGGCGTCGCCTGGCCGACGAAGACCGAGGCGAAGGTGATAGCGACGGCGTAGCCGAGCGATATGCTCTCGACATCAAGGCGGCGCAGGAGGAACCACCAGCGCAGCGCGACCAGCGGAATATTGGCGGCAAGAAGGAGCGCGCCGAGGATAAGATAGACGGTGCCGGCGCCGCCGAGGTGCCGCGCCAGCACGGAGAAGTCGATCTTGGCGGCAATGATGACGATCAGCGTGATGGTGATCGCCGCCTTGACCAGCGAGAACAGCAGGACGGAGCCGCGCCGCTTCATCCGACGGCGCTCGCCGGCTGTTGGCGCAGCCCGAACGCCGCGGCAATGCGCTCGGCCGCATAGCCGTCCCCGTAGGGCGAGCCGCCAGCGGCCATTTTGGCGTAGAGCGCCCGGTCGGTGAGCAGCTCGCGCGCTGCACCGATGATTGCGGCGGTGTCGGTGCCGATGAGCCGCGCGAGGCCGAGCTCGGCCGCCTCCGGACGCTCGGTCAGGTGGCGCAGAACCAGGACCGGCTTCTTGAGGAACGGAGCCTCTTCCTGGATGCCACCCGAATCCGTGAGGATGAGATGCGCCCGCGCCATCTCGGCGACGAGGTCCTGATAGCTCAGCGGCGGCAGCAGCCGTACCCGGCCGTGCAAGCCGCGCAGCCGCTCGAAGGTCTCGCGCACCGCCGGGCTCGGGTGCACCGGAACGATGAACTCAATGTCGGCGAACTCCTTCACCAGCGCAACGACCGCTTGGCAGATCGACTCCATGCGCGGGCCTTGGTTCTCCCGCCGGTGCGCGGTGAGCAGAATGCGCCGCAGCGGGCCGCCGCTGCCGCCAGCAGGCGCCACCCGCTCGACGGTGAGCCGCAGCGCATCGATGCCGGTATTGCCGGTGACGTAAAGGCGTGACGGCTCGATCCCCTCCCCGCGCAGATTATCGAGCGCGCGCCGCGTCGGGCAGAAGTGCCAGCGCGCCAGCCGGTCGGCGGCGACGCGATTGAACTCTTCGGGAAACGGCGCGCGCAGATTGCCGCTGCGCAGCCCGGCCTCGACATGCGCGAATGGGATGCCGGCGTAGAACGCAGCCAGCGCCGCGACCAGCACGGTCGTGGTATCGCCCTGGGCGACGACCACGTCGGGCTCGTGCTTGGCGATCATGCGCTCCATCGGCGCCATCATCGCGCCGGTGAGCATCGCCAGGCTCCGCGATTTCGACGGAAGCGCGATGCGGTCGTCGGGCTCGATGCCGAACCAGGCGAGCGGTTCGAGCGCGAGCTTAGTGTGCTGGCCCGAGCACAGCGTCGTCACCTGCGAATGCCGCGCCAGTTCGAGGATGACCGGAGCCATTTTGATCGCCTCGGGCCGCGTTCCGACAACACAGAGAAACCGCATGGTCCCGCCAGCGAGCGTCCGCCGCAATGAAAGGGCGGCCCTTATAGCACCGCGAATCGCACCGGGTGAAAATGCCGGCAGCACGGGCCGTTTGCCGGTTCGCATGCTTTCCCCATCTTTACCGGGATTACGCCGCACGCGGACTGGCAAAGGGGCGGCGTTCTCACTATGTTCGATGCCTCCTGAGGGCAGTTGGCGGTTCCTTTCCGCTCATTCCCGCCAAAGCGGGAATCCAGATTGCTTCGGGAGAGGTGCATCCAGGTTTCTGGGTCCCCGCTTGCGCGGGGACGAGCGGATGAACGCATGAACGACCTGTTCGACAGCTCGGAGAAGACCCCTGGCCGCCGCGATCATCGCGTGATCGCGATCCGCGGCGCGCGCGAGCACAACCTCAAAAACGTCGATCTCGACATTCCGCGCGACGCCCTGGTGGTGTTCACCGGGCTGTCCGGCTCGGGCAAATCCTCGCTCGCCTTCGACACCATCTATGCCGAGGGCCAGCGGCGCTATGTCGAAAGTCTCTCGGCCTATGCGCGCCAGTTCCTGGAGATGATGCAGAAGCCGGACGTCGACCAGATCGACGGCCTCTCGCCCGCCATCTCCATCGAGCAGAAGACCACCTCGCGCAATCCGCGCTCGACCGTGGGCACGGTCACCGAGATCCACGATTACATGCGGCTTCTCTGGGCGCGCGTCGGCGTGCCCTATTCGCCGGCGACCGGGCTGCCGATCGAGAGCCAGACCGTCTCGCAGATGGTCGACCGCATCCTCGCTTTGCCCGAGGGCACGCGGCTTTATCTGCTCGCGCCGGTGGTGCGCGGCCGCAAGGGCGAGTACCGCAAGGAGCTCGCCGACTTTTTGCGCAAAGGCTACCAGCGGGTCAAAATCGACGGCAAATTCTACGAGATTGCCGAGGCCCCGGCGCTCGACAAGAAGTTCACCCACGACATCGAAGTGGTGGTCGACCGCATCGTGGTGCGGCCGGACATCGCCACGCGGCTCGCCGATTCGCTCGAGCAGGCGCTCAAGCTCGCCGATGGCCTGGCGGTGGCGGAGTTCGCCGACGGGGCCTCGGCCGAATCTTCACCTCCCCCTGCAGGGGGGAGGTCGAACGCGAAGCGTTCGGGTGGGGGGCAGACGACGGAGACGGACCCCACCCCGGATCGCCAGAGGCGATCCGACCCTCCCCCTCCAGGGGAGGGTGAAAAGAGGACGACCAAGCTGGCGACCGCCGCGGCGTCCGACGCCAACCGGCTGGTGTTCTCAGAGAAATTCGCCTGCCCGGTCTCCGGCTTCACCATCCCCGAGATCGAGCCGCGGCTGTTTTCGTTCAACAACCCGTTCGGCGCCTGCCCGAAATGCGGCGGGCTTGGCGTGGAGCAGCACATCGACGCTGACCTGGTCGTCCCCGACAAGGAGCGCACGCTGCGCAAGGGCGCGATCGCGCCGTGGGCGAAGTCGAGCTCGCCCTATTACGTGCAGACGCTGCTCGCGCTCGGCAAGCACTACAAATTCACCCTCGACACCAAATGGAAGGATCTGCCGAAGAAGACGCAGGAGGCGATCCTCTATGGCTCCGGCGAGACCGACATCCGCTTCTCCTACGATGACGGCATGCGCGCCTATGACACCAAGCGGCCGTTCGAAGGCGTGATCACCAATCTCGAGCGGCGCTTCCGCGAGACCGACAGCGACTGGGCGCGCGAGGAGATCGCCCGCTATTTCACCGACGTGCCTTGCGCGGCCTGCAACGGCTATCGGCTCAAGCCCGAGGCGCTGTGCGTAAAGGTCGGCGGCGCGCATATCGGCGAAATCTCGGAGATGTCGGTCAAGGCCGCGGCGCGCTGGTTCGGCGAGCTGCCGCCGCTCCTCACCGCCAAGCAGAACGAGATCGCCGGGCGCATCCTCAAGGAGATCCGCGCGCGGCTCAAATTCCTGGTCGATGTCGGCCTCGAATATCTCACGCTCGCGCGCTCCTCCGGCACGCTTTCCGGCGGCGAGAGCCAGCGCATCCGGCTCGCCTCGCAGATCGGCTCCGGCCTCACCGGCGTCCTCTACGTCCTCGACGAGCCCTCGATCGGCTTGCATCAGCGCGACAATGCGCGGCTCCTGGAGACGCTGAAACGGCTGCGCGACCTTGGCAACACCGTGATCGTGGTCGAGCACGACGAGGACGCGATCCGCTCGGCCGACTACGTGGTCGATGTCGGCCCCGGCGCCGGCGTCCATGGCGGCGTGATCGTCGCCCAGGGCACGCCCGCCGACGTGATGGCCAACCCGCACTCGCTCACCGGCCAGTATCTCACCGGCGTGCGCGAGATCGCGGTGCCCGAGCGGCGGCCGCGCAACGCGACCCGCGTGCTGCGGCTCGTCGGCGCGCGCGGCAATAACCTGAAGAACGTCACTGTCGAGATCCCGCTCGGCCTGTTCACCTGCGTCACCGGCGTCTCCGGCGGCGGCAAGTCGACGCTCCTCGTCGACACGCTCTACAAGGCGTTGGCGCGAAGGCTCAACGGCGCGAGCGAGGCCCCTGCCCCGTTCGATCGCCTTGAAGGCCTCGAGCATCTCGACAAGGTGATCGACATCGACCAGTCGCCGATCGGGCGCACGCCGCGCTCAAACCCCGCGACCTATACCGGCGCGTTCACGCCGATCCGCGAATGGTTCGCCGGACTGCCGGAAAGCAAGGCCCGCGGCTACGAGCCCGGCCGCTTCTCGTTCAACGTCAAGGGCGGGCGCTGCGAGGCCTGCCAGGGCGACGGCGTGATTAAGATCGAGATGCATTTTCTGCCCGACGTCTATGTCACCTGCGACGTCTGCAAAGGGAAGCGCTACAACCGCGAGACGCTGGAGGTGCTGTTCAAAGGCAAATCGATCGCCGACGTGCTCGACATGACCGTCGAGGAGGCGCTCGACTTCTTCAAGGTTGTGCCGCGGGTGCGCGACGTGCTGACGCTTCTGCGCCGCGTCGGCCTCGACTACATCCATGTCGGCCAGCAGGCGACCACGCTTTCGGGTGGCGAAGCCCAACGTGTCAAGCTCGCCAAGGAGCTGAGCAAGCGCGCCACCGGCCGCACGCTCTATATCCTCGACGAGCCGACCACGGGGCTGCATTTCCACGACGTGGCCAAGCTCCTCGAGGTGCTGCATGAGCTGGTCGAGACCGGCAACACCGTGGTGGTGATCGAGCACAATCTCGAAGTGCTGAAAACCGCCGACTGGATCATCGACCTCGGCCCCGAAGGCGGCGATGGCGGCGGCGAAATCGTCGCCGCCTGTACGCCGGAGGACATCGTGCGCGAGAAGCGCAGCTACACCGGGGCGTTCCTCAAGCCGGTGCTGGCGCGGGGTGACGCCGGCGGCAAGCGCAAGAAGCGCGTCGAGGCGGCGGAGTGAAATGAAAAATCGAGCATGGCAACTGTAGCGAGAAGATCGAATGCCGACGTTCAATTGGAAATGCCCGCATTGTTCCACGCCTCAAATGGTAACCGACGACAATTGGTCTTCGATCGAAGGCCATTTGAGAGTTACAGAGCTGGACATAGGAGAGGTTGGAGCGAGGTTGGTTGGAATCTCTTGTCTGAACAAGGAGTGTAGGAAGCTTAGTCTTACCGCGTGGCTCCATCAGGCGACCAATCAAGGCTACGCCAATGAAAAGTTGAGCTTGCCGTTAAACACATGGCAGTTGATGCCGGAGTCGGCCGCGATCGTCCAGCCGACCTATATTCCCCGGCCGTTGGTCGAGGACTACTACGAAGCATGTCGAATTCGAGACCTTAGTCCAAAATCAAGCGCGACTCTCGCCCGCCGGTGCCTCCAAGGCATGATTCGAGACTATTGTGGCATTGCGAAGGGTACAGGACATAAACCTAATCGTCGAGGTTGAACCCGGTGAAGCACAGTCGTTGATCGGCCTAGTCGAGATGCTTTTCGATGAGTGGTATGTTGCACGACATAATCGGCAACGGCGACTAGCTCAAATTGCAGCTATCGCTGCCGACAAAAAGAAGAAAATAACCGAAGGCAGAGCCGGTCAAAAAAACGCGGCCTCGAAGCAAGCGTAGTCCAGATGAGCGAGCGACATCCGGGTATAGCCGTCAACGATCGCCTATTTGGCAGCCCGTAGGCGGATCTGCGCAGCGTAATCCGCCGTTCGTTGCAATCTCCGGTAATCTGGCTCCGCGGGTCACGGCTTCGCGTAACCCGCGCTACATCTGCGCTGCATTCTTATTTTGTGATATCATTTACCCATGACCATCGAGGACCTCGAAAAGGTCGTCTCCAAGCTGCCGCCGGACCAGCTCGCGGAATTCCGCGCGTGGTTCGGGGCGTTCGACGCCGCGCGCTTCGATGAGAAGATCGAGCGCGACGCCAAGTCCGGCAAGCTCAACCGGCTCGCTGATCAGGCTATTGACGATCTCCGCAAGCGGCGCGCCCTATGAAACATTTGCGAGCACTGGCTCCGGGTTGAACGCATGACAGCCTCACCCGCAGAAGCCGCAGCGACCACGCCCCTTGCGCCCGCCGACATTTCCGCCATCGCCGCGGAAATCCTCGGGACGCTCGGCACCGGACGGCAGGCGTCGCCGTTCACGGCGCGGCCGGCAGGGCTCACCGTCGCGGACGCCTATTGGGTCAGCGCCGCGCTCAGTGCCATGCGCCAGGCGCGCGGTGAGAAGCCGCTCGGGCGCAAGATCGGCTTCACCAACCGCACCATCTGGCCCGAATACGGCGTCTACGCGCCGATCTGGGGTTTCGTCTACGATTCCACGGTGCACGACCTCGGCAGCACCGCGGCGCTGCCGCTTTCCGGTTTTGCCGAGCCGCGCATCGAGCCGGAGATCGTGTTCGGGCTTGCCGCCGCGCCGTCAGCCGGCATGGACGAGGCGGCGTTGTTCTCCTGCCTCGAATGGGCGGCGCACGGATTCGAGATCGTGCAGTCGATCTATCCGCAATGGAAGTTCGGCGCCGCCGACACCATTGCCGCCAACGGCGTGCACGCCGCGCTGCTGATCGGGCCGCGCCACCCGGTCGCGGCGCGCGCCGGCGAATGGCAGGCGGAGCTCGCGCGCTTCGACATCGACCTTTTCTGCGACGGCCGGCATATCGACCGCGGCAATGCCGCAAATGTCCTCGACGGCCCGCTTGCCGCGCTCCGCCATCTGGTCGGGCTTCTCGCCAACGACAAGATCAATCCGCCGCTCGCCGCCGGCGAGATCGTGACCACCGGAACGCTGACGCGCGCCATGCCGGTCAAGCCCGGCGAGACCTGGAGCACCGCGCTCCAAGGCATCCCGCTCGACGGCATCCGGCTGCGGTTTACGTAAAGCGCTACCGGTGGTTTACGCGCTCTCCGCCGTGGCGCTCGACAGCGCACGGGCGATCGCCGCGGCGACCATCGATTGCCAGCACACGAACAAAAGGCAGTAACCGACATTTCCGAATACGCCTGGAATAAACGCGACCTGCAGGATTGCTCCGAGCAGCACCGCCACGGTGGCCGCGGGAAGGAGCGCCTCGATCCGCCGCATCGAGACATTGACAATGACAATTCCAAGCAGCGTTCCCACCCCGCCGATCAGTCCGCCGATCATGCCGACAAGGCCAGGCGCGAATGGCAGAGATTTCGTCGTCGGCGGCAGGGCGACCGCGGAAGCGTCGGGAGCGCCATTCCCGGCGGTATTTGCGGCCGGCGCATCGGGGGCGGCGCTGCCGGCCTTATCAGCGGGCGCCGAGTCGTCCTGATTCGAGGCGGTCGGGGCCGGCTTGGTATAATCGGACAGTTGATCGAAGGTGAATTGCGTCACATTGACCGCCAGGACCCACGCGGCCAGCGTGAAGGCAACGATCACGCATAAATGCAGCTTGTCCCGAATTCCCGATTTCCAGTTGGCGAACGCGACCAGCGCTCCAAAGAGAAAGCCGGGCACCGCGGTAACGCCGGTATCGTTGTATTTGCCGATCATGATGACGAACGGAATCCGCAACGCGCTCGGCCAGTACATCATCACCAGATAAGAGAGCACTCCTGTGGCTGCACCGCCCGCGGCGACCAGGGCCACGTCGCGCCGACGCGTTTGCTTCAGAATCTTGTCGACTTGCGCTGCCGTATCGGCGGCGACATTGCCCTCGGGTTCGAAAATGCTGACCGCACGCAAGTACACCGGGATCTTGCCGATTTCCGTCGGCGTGATCATGACCGGCAGGATGTGGCCGCTCGGGTTGCTCCATTGGTCGCGGGCGAAGGAAAGCTCGGTCAAGGTGTACTTGCCCTTGGTCACCGACTCCGGGCTGACCAGGAACACGAACAGATCGGAGGATTTGACGGCCTTTTCGATGCGCACATCGTAGCTTTGCGCGGCCGGCAAGGTGTCCTTGGAGAAAAAGACCTTATAGCCGCGCTCGCGCAGCGCCACGGCAATCAGTTCCGCGCTCTCCTTTTGCTCGGAGGCGAAGGAAACAAAAACCTGCAAGACAACCCCTCCCCTGGGGTCAATGTTATAAACAATCGCCAATTGCGCAAGCTATCGGCGCGGGCGTCGCCCACTGATTCTCCATGCGCCGTATCGACCCGGATTTCGCTTTCGCTCCATCCGGGCTACACCTTTCCGCAAAGAGGTTTAGCGATGACCGATCATGAAGCGCTGTCCGCACTCAACACCGACTACATCAATTCCGTGCAGAACGGCGATGTGAAGCGCTTCGATGAAATCCTCGCCGGGGAGTTCTACGCCAGCAATCCGGACGGTTCGCTGGTGGATCGCGCCGGCTTCCTGGCGCAGACGGCAAAGCCGGTGACGATCAAGGGCCTCAAGGCGGACCAGGTGATGATCCGCATGTTCGGCGACGTCGCCATCATCCACGGCCGCACCACCTACACCACGGCCGAGGGCCGCGTTGCGCAGGGTCGCTATACCGACGTCTGGGCGAAGCGCGGCGGCAAATGGCTCGCCGTTTCGGCGCATGTCACGCGCGGGTGAGGTTCGACCGCGAAGGCACGAAGCTCAGCCCGTTTCCTCCGCGCAGGGATCGCGAATATCGCCGCCGCGGCGCCAGAATTTTTCCGTGCTCCGCGTCGTCGGACGCGAGAACGAGCCGGCGTCGATCGCTTCCATCGCCATCATCATCGCTGCGTCGGCCGTGGCCGAGTCGAGGCCGGTGATGAACTGCTCGAGCTTGGTGCGGCCCGTGGCCATCAGCGGCTTGCCGCTCGCCCGCCGCACCGTGGAGCGCCACTTGCCGGGTTGCCGCTCGAAAGTCGTGATGAGGAATTGCTTGTATTCCATCCGTCAGCCCCCGACAGAGAATCAATCAAGCGATGGCGGAGAATGGGTCACACGAGTAAGCGAATACTTGCGCCGACGCGGCTTGTTCGGGGCAACAGCGGGGCATGAACAAGGCGAGGTACGCGAAAAAAGCAGCATCGCGATCAACACAAAAGAAAGAAAGAAGGCAACGCGCCGAGCGCGGCAAATCCTGCCGCCCGCCGAACCTTGCCTTGCAACCTTCGCGGGCGCAGACTGGCGCTGCGCGGGCGCGGGCTCGCAGGGAGGGCGACATGAAATCCGCTTCGGTCATTCTCGTTGCCGCTGCCGCGCTCTGCGCGCCGGCAACCGCGCACGCCGCCGCATTGACGGTGGTCGAGGTCGGCGCCCCCGCGGTCAATTGCGTGTTCAATTCAAGCTGCACCGTCGTGGTCAATGACAGCGTCGGCACGCTGCAATATACGCCGCTCGGCAACGGCGCATTCCTGCAGTCGCGCAGCTATCCAGGCCAGCCCGGCACGCCCGGCGCCGGCACCACCGCTTACGAGTATCGCGTCGATCTCACGCAAGCGACCGGCTTCACCGAATGCCTGGCCGGGCTGGTGGTCGATTTCGGGCCGGTCAAAAAACTGACCTATCCGACGAACCAGCCGGGCGATGTCTTCGTCACCACCCAGGGCGGCCTCGGCAGCGTCGGTATCAAGTCCGCCGAGCAGGACGGCACCGTCATCGTCTTCAGCTTCAGCAAATATCTGTGCGCCGGGCAGACCAGCTATTTCTTCGGCCTGGCGGCGACGACTGCGCCGCAAGCGGGCAACGCGACGCTGTTCGGCTTCGGCAGTCCGCCCTTCGTGCAGACATCGGTCCGGGCGCCGCAGCACTAAAACGCAATCCGAATCCGGGGGCGACAATGCGAAGGCCGAAACATTCGACCGCAGCCGTCCGCCAGCGCACGCCGCGGCGGCTGGCGCTGCGCGACCCGCGGCTGAAGAAAATCTACGTTTATGCCGAAGGCACCTTCGTGCTGCACAATGCAGCGGAGGCGCACAAGATCGTCATCAAGACGCCGGCCTTCGACGTTGCCGGCTGGATCGACCTGTCGAGCATGGCGCCAGGCGGTGACGAAGTTTTCACCGAGGTCCACGTTACCTTTGCCAACCGCACCAACGTGCTCTATCAGCGCACGGTGTTCGACGGCCCGCGGCTGATCACGCTGAGCGACATCACCAACGGCCAGGGCTATCTCTCCGGCACCCATATCGAAATCTGGCTCCAGCAGACCACCTCGCACAACAATTTTGCGACGCCGGTGAGAGTACGCCTATCAATTTGTCGTCGAATCGGCATAGACGGCAGGTGCCGTGGTGCGATGGCGCTGGAGGTGACGAGCTAGGGACGGCTGCGCGCCAGCTCGTCGAGCCGACCGGCCAATTGCTTGAGCTGCCAATCCCGCGCGAGAGCAGCCGCCCTCTCCCAGTCCGGCCTCTGATCGGCAAGCCTCGGCAACGGCGCCTTGCGGTTCATCGTGGCGATCGAGCGAAAGAGCCGTAAATCCTCGGCCTGTTTGGCAAAGCGGCCGGCCTTGAGGATGGCAGCGAGGCTCCCGTATTTGCGCAGGAGCGTTGCCGCGCCGGTCGCGCCGACACCCGGCGCGCCCGGCAGCTTGTCGGAGGGATCGCCGCGCAAGGCGATGAAATCCGGCACCTGCACCGGATCGACACCGTAACGGGCGAGGACCTCCGCCGGACCGATGCGCGCCATCCCCTGCCCGCGGACCGGATAAAGGATCGTGATGTGCTCCGAGGCAAGCTGGAAGGTGTCGCGGTCGCCGCTGGCGACGAGGGCGCGGCCGCCGCGCCCCTCTTCGGCAGCGGCCGCGGCCGCAAGGAAGTCGTCGGCCTCATAGCCCGCGCCCTTCGCATTGGCAAAGCCACAGGCAGTGACGAGGTCCGGAATAATGGCGAGCTGCTCGATCAGATCGTCATCGAATTCGCGGCCGCTCTGATACGCGGCAAACTGCTCGTGGCGATAGGTCGGCGCTTCGTAAGTGTCCCAGCCGACCAGCACGGCGCGCGGCCCTTCCTCGCGATGAAGACGCAGCAGCAAATTGGCGAAGCCAAGGATCGCGCCCGCAGGCCGGTCGCCGTTCCGGCGAATATTCTTCGGCAGCGCGTGATAAGCGCGGTGTGCAAAGGAGTCGCCGTCGATCACCAGCAATGGCCGGTCGGGCGGCTTAGCCACGGGCCTAGGCTGTTTCGCGCGTGGGGTGGGCTGAGCGGAGCGAAGCCCACGCGGATTTCGCTGCGGCGGCCGCTTGGGCGCGGCCGCCCTTGCCCGCCTTGCCGGCTTTTCGGCGGCCGTGCCGTCGCGCAGCTCGATCCAAACCGGCGCGTGATCACTGGCGTTTTCCTTGCCACGGACCTCGCGATCGACGCCGGCGGCGAGAAGCCGCTTCGCCGCCTGTTTGCTCAAGAGGAGATGATCGATGCGCAAGCCGGCATCGCGCGGCCAGCGATTCCGCAGGTAGCTCCAATAGGTGTAGATCGGCGCGTCGCGATGTAGCGAGCGGATACCGTCGCGCCAGCCCTGCTCGAGAAGCTGCGCGAAACGCGCGCGGGTTTCCGGCTGGAGCAGCGCATCCTTGTCGTAGGATTTGGTCGGGTAGATGTCGCCATCGGACGGCACCACGTTATAATCGCCGGCGAGCACGACGGGCACGCCGGCGGCGAACAGGTCCGCGGCATGGGCGAGGAGCCGGTCGGTCCACGCCAGCTTGTAGGCGAATTTCGGCCCCGGCTGCGGGTTGCCGTTCGGTGCGTAAAGCGAGGCGATCAGCACGCCATTGACGGCGGCCTCGATGTAGCGCGCTTGCGCATCCTCGGCGTGGCCAGGGAGAGCGGTGCGGGTGACGATCGGCTCGCCACCGCGCGCCAGAATGGCGACGCCGTTCCACGATTTCTGCCCGCGCCAGACCGCGCCATAGCCCGCCTTCTCGATCGCCGCCTGGGGAAATTCACGATCCGCGGCTTTGAGCTCCTGCAAGCAGACGATGTCGGGCCTGGCCGCCCGCAACCAGGCCAGGAGATTCGCCAGGCGCTTATTGATATTATTGATGTTGAAGGTGGCGATCTTCATCGCGCGGCGCGCCGTCGGCATGATGGGTTGAGCGCGGCGAACCTATCAAGGTGCGCCACGTGCGGTCGGCGGGTTTCATTTCGCTCGACCGACCCCACATAGTGAGCATGTCCGCAAGCGTGCGCAACAATACCGCCCTCTCCCGCTTCGAGCTTGACGTCGATGGCGGCACCGCGGTCGCGAACTATACCGTCGCCGACGGCGTCATCACGTTCACGCATACGGAAGTGCCGCTCCCGGCGCGCGGGGCCGGCGTCGCCTCGCGGCTCATCCAGAGCGCGCTCGAGATGGTGCGCGCGCTAGGACTGAAGGTCGTCGCCCGCTGCTGTTTCGTGCGCGCCTATTTGGCCAAGCACCCGGAATTTCGCGATCTGGTCGCTTAGCGGAAAAGACATTTTTTGGCGGGCAAGACATTTAGGGGGAAGGCTTCATGCGTGTCGATCTTTCCGGCCTCCGGGCGCTGGTCACCGGCTCGACCAAAGGCATCGGCCGCGCCATCGCCGCGACGCTCGCGCAGAACGGCGCCGAGGTCGCGGTCAACGGGCGCAAGACAGCCGATGTCGCCGATGCGATCGCGGCGATCCGCGCGGCGCAACCCCAGGCGCGGCTCGTGCCGGCGCCCGGGGATGTTGCCTCGGCCGAAGGCGTCGCCGCAATCATCAAGGCCGCGGGTGAAGTCGATATCCTGGTCAACAATGCCGGGATTTACGAGGTCAAAGACGCCTTCGAGATTCCCGACGAGGACTGGCAGCGGCTGTTCGCTGTGAACGTCATGTCGGGCGTGCGCTTCACGCGGCACTATGGGCCGCGCATGCGCGACAACGGATTTGGCCGGATCGTCTTCATCTCCTCCGAATCCGGCGTGCAGATTCCGACCGAGATGATCCATTACGGTTTCTCCAAATCCGCTGATCTCGCGCTGACGCGCGGCTTCGCGCAGGCGTTGGCGGCGAGCGGCGTCACCGTCAATGCGGTGCTGCCCGGCCCGACCCGCACCGATGGCGTCGAGGCCATGTTCAAAGCGAGAGGCCAATCGCTCGACGATCCGAAGGTGGAGCGTGGCTTCATCGACCGGGCGCGGCCCAGTTCGATCATCAAGCGGCTGGCCAAGCCGGAAGAGGTCGCCGCGACCGTCGCTTTCCTATGTTCGCGCGAGGCGAGCGCGATCACCGGGTCGCCGGTACGGGTCGATGGCGGTATCGTGATGTCGATCACCTAGCGGGGTCGCAAGGGCGCAGCGCATGCTCGGCGCGGCGCTCAGGTTTTGATCTTGCCGAGCACCTCTTGCATCTTCTCTAGAACTTCGCGCGTCTTCTCCGCATAGAACGCATTCACCACCTCGCAGATCGTTTGCACCTTGGGGTCGAGCGGATTTATTCCGGCTGACACCAGGCGACTGTGCAGGGCTTGAAACACTTCATCGCGTTCAAACATGGCGGCCTCCCGGCCGGTTGTTGGCCGCTCCGATCATAACTTCGGCGGCGGCCGCTTTCCTTTCGCCTTCTCGCTCGGCACCTTCACCAACGCTTCGCCATCCAGCACCGCCTCGCCGTCGACCTCGCAGAGACAGGACAGCCGAGCGCGGGATTTTTCCGGAATGAGCTCGGCGACGGTGACCGTCACCACCACCGTATCGCCAATCTTAACCGGCGCGCGGAAGTTCAATGTCTGCGAAATGTAGACCGCGCCGGGACCCGGCAATCGCGTCCCCAGTACCGCGGAGATGAGGCTCGCGGTGTAGAGGCCGTGCGCGATCCGGGTGCGGAACGAGGTCTTGGCGGCGAAATGCTCCGAGAGATGGATCGGATTGCGGTCGCCGGTGAGTTGCGCGAAGCCGACCACATCGGACGAGGAAACGGCCTTTTCCAGCCGCTCGGTCATCCCGACCGAGAGGTCCTCGAAGAAGAGCGTGCGCAGTGGCGGCAGATTCATCCGCGTATTGGAGCGCGCTAAGTTATCGCTGGCAAGCGCGGCCGCTGGGCGATCGGGTGTCAGGCGCGCGCGCGGCCGACAAACCAGCCGACCACGAACAGGATGATCGCAGCGACGAGCGCGAGCACGGCATGCTTCATGTGCATGTGGGCGGAACCCGCCTCATAGCCCGGCATGAATGGCGGCAAGGAACCGGCCGGCATCACGAAATAGACCACGGCCGCGATGACGCAAATGATGGCCAGAAGATAGGCGAGCATTCTCATTGGCTGACGTCCCCTGTCGCTTGGCGAATGAAAGCGGCCGACCGGTTAGCACAAGAGCTTAGGTCTTGGCGAGGCGAGCGGGGCGACCGCAACGCCGCCTGCCCAGTTTAATTTTTCGGCGCGTCTGGCGCCGCTGAGCCGCGTGGATCGTCCTTATTGGACAGGCATTTCTTCATGAACGCCGAGCGGGCGGCGCCTTGCAGCTTCTGGTCATCGGCGCCGAACTTGCACGTCGCCATCTTGTCCTTGCCGGTGACGGCAAAGGATGGCGAAACCGGCATGATCACGGTCAGGAGCGCGACTATGGCGTAGCGAAGCATGGCAGGACCCTCCGAGCGCCACAGCCGCCTGGCGCCGCGTCAATTGGGGCAGCGATAGAGGACCGCGCTATAGGTCTTGTCGCGGTCCATGAACTGGACGGTATTGTCGGGTCGCATGGTGAAGGTCACGTCGCCCATCAGCGGCCCGGTCGGAAACTTGCACTCGACATGGGCATCGATGCTGCTGCCGTCGCGCTTGGTGCCGAGGAACATGCAGACGCCGACATGCGAATCGATCTCCTCGGGCGAGATTTTGACCTTGAGCTCGCTCGGGTCGCTGCCATCGCCCTTGCACGGGACGTTCTGGGTGTAGCTGCCGCTGAGCACGAATTCGTCCGCCGCCGGTGCGGCGCTGCAGCCGATGAAAGTGGCAATCACAATGCATCCGGCGAGCGGATGGATGGTCTTCGCCACGAGCCCCAGACCTTTCGCCTTGATGCCGCCCCCAGACGCAGCACCGCAGCCTAACCGACCGGGGAAATCTAGCCAAGATTATGCGGTTCGCCAATCGAATCTATCCCCGGCGAAATGCGAAGCGGCGCCCCAAGGGGCGCCGCTTTGCGTCCGTGCCGCCGGTTAGTGGGCGGTAAGGCCGGAGGAATCCTCCTCCACGATGGCTTCGGGAACTTCGACGGGTTTCGCCGTCGCCTCTTCCCACACGATGGCCTCGGGCATACGCACCAGCGCACGCGCGAGCGCCTCGTCCATGCGCGAGACCGGGATGATGTCGAGCCCGCTCTTGATACTGTCGTTGATCTCGACAAGATCCTTCGCGTTCTCCTCCGGAATGAGCACGGTCTTGATGCCGCCCCGGTGCGCGGCAAGGAGCTTCTCCTTCAAGCCGCCGATCGGCAGCACGCGGCCGCGCAACGTGATCTCGCCGGTCATGGCGACATCGCGGCGCACCGGGATGCCGGTCATCACCGAGACGATGGCGGTGACCATGGCGACGCCCGCGGACGGCCCATCCTTCGGCGTCGCGCCCTCCGGCACGTGCACGTGGATGTCGCGCTTGTCGAACGAAGGCGGCTCGATGCCGAAGGCGACCGCGCGCATACGCACATAGGAGGCCGCCGCCGAGATCGATTCCTTCATCACGTCGCGCAAATTGCCGGTGACGGTCATCTTGCCCTTGCCGGGCATCATGGCCGCCTCGATGGTCAGCAACTCGCCGCCGACATCGGTCCAGGCAAGCCCGGTGACGACGCCGACCTGGTCCTGGTCCTCGACCTCGCCGTAGCGGAACTTCGGCACGCCGAGATAATCGGCCAGCACCTGATCGGTGACCTGCACCGATCCCTTCTTCGAGATCGTGAGTTCCTTCACCGCCTTGCGGATCAGGGTCGAAAGCTCGCGTTCGAGGTTGCGCACGCCGGCTTCACGCGTGTAGCGGCGAATGATCGTCAGCAAGGCGGCATCATCGACCGACCACTCGCCGGGCTCGAGGCCGTGCTTAACGGTCGCGTGCGGGATCAGGTGCTTGCGCGCGATCTCGACCTTCTCGTCCTCGGTGTAGCCGGCGATGCGGATGATCTCCATGCGGTCCATCAGCGGCGGCGGGATGTTGAGCGTGTTCGCCGTGGTGATGAACATCACGTTGGACAGATCGTAGTCGACCTCGAGATAGTGATCGTTGAAGGCGTGGTTCTGCTCCGGATCCAGCACCTCGAGCAGCGCCGATGACGGATCGCCGCGGAAATCGGCGCCCATCTTGTCGACCTCATCGAGCAGGAACAGCGGATTGGAGGTCTTCGCCTTGCGCATCGACTGGATGACCTTGCCCGGCATCGAGCCGATATAGGTCCGCCGATGGCCGCGAATCTCGGCCTCGTCGCGCACGCCGCCAAGCGAGACGCGCACGAACTCACGTCCGGTGGCACGGGCGATCGATTTCCCGAGCGAGGTCTTGCCGACGCCGGGCGGGCCGACCAGGCAGAGGATGGGTCCGGTCAGCTTGTTGGCGCGCTGCTGCACCGCCAGGTATTCGACGATGCGCTCCTTGACCTTTTCGAGCCCGTAGTGATCGGCCTCGAGGATCTGCTCGGCGAGCGTGAGATCCTTCTTCACCTTGGACTTCTTGTTCCAGGGGATCGAGAGCAGCCAGTCGAGATAGTTGCGCACGACGGTGGCTTCCGCCGACATCGGCGACATCTGCCGCAGCTTCTTGAGCTCGTGCTGCGCCTTCTCGCGCGCCTCTTTCGACAGCTTGGTGCGCTTGATCTTCTCCTCGATCTCGGCGAGCTCGTCCTTGCCGTCCTCGTCGCCGAGCTCCTTCTGGATCGCCTTCATCTGCTCGTTGAGGTAATACTCGCGCTGGGTCTTCTCCATCTGCCGCTTGACGCGCGTGCGGATGCGCTTCTCGACCTGCAGCACCGAGATTTCGCTCTCCATCAGGCCGAGCACCTTCTCCAGCCGCTCGGTGACGACTGGCGTCTCCAGGATCATCTGCTTGTCGGGAATCTTGACCGCGAGATGCTGGGCGACGGTGTCGGCCAGCTTGGCGTAATCCTCGATCTGCTGGACCACGCCGACCACCTCGGGCGACACCTTCTTGTTGAGCTTCACATAGCCCTCGAACTCGTTGACCACCGAGCGCGCCAGCGCTTCGGCCTCAACTTGATCGCCCGCCAACTCGGCGATCACGACCGCGTCGGCCTCGTAGTAGTCCGCACGATCGGTGTATTGCTTGACGGTGGCGCGCGCGGCGCCCTCGACCAGCACCTTCACGGTGCCGTCGGGCAGCTTCAGAAGTTGCAGCACGCTCGCCAGCGTGCCGACGCTGAAGATGGCGTCAGTGGCCGGATCGTCGTCGGAGGCATTTTTCTGGGTCGCCAGCAGGATGAACGTGTCGGAGCGCATCACCTCTTCGAGCGCTTTGATCGACTTCTCGCGGCCGACGAACAACGGAACGATCATGTGCGGGAAGACAACGATGTCCCGCAGAGGTAGCACCGGATAGGCGCGGCTTTCGCCGGTCATCAGGGGCGGCTTAGGCTTGGTGACGTTTGTCATAGCCCCACTTCCTTATTGTTGTGCACGTCCATCACGACCCGCAGGATGCGCTGTCACGATGGCTGCCGGGTGCGCGATACGCAGTACGCCTTCTTCCCGCGCTCACTATAGGTGGCGTTGCAGCACGAGTGTGTCAAGAAAGGCCGGATTTTGCGGCAAAAAACGCTGCTGCAGGGCGGCGAGGGCGTGCCGCGAGCCGAATCGACGGTGCCTGGGTGCGGCACCGCTCTCAGGCACTCGCTCCGCCGGCCTCGCCGGCGGCGCGATCCGAGCGGTCGGCATAGATGTAGAGCGGCCGCGCGGCGCCCTCGACGACCTCGCGCGAGATGACGACTTCCTCGACGCCTTCGAGGCTCGGCAGATCGAACATGGTGTCGAGCAGGATGCTCTCCATGATCGAGCGCAGACCGCGCGCGCCGGTCTTGCGGTCGATCGCCTTGCGGGCGATCGCGGCAAGCGCTTCATCGGCCAGCGTCAGGTCCACGGTCTCCATCTCGAACATGCGCTGGTACTGTTTCACCAGCGCGTTCTTCGGCTCGGTGAGGATCCGCTTGAGCGAGGGTTCGTCGAGGTCTTCGAGCGTCGCCACGACGGGAAGCCGGCCGACGAATTCCGGAATGAGCCCGTACTTCAACAAATCTTCGGGTTCCACATCGCGGAAGATCTCGCCCTGCTTGCGGTCCTCCGGCGCCATCACCTTGGCGCCGAAGCCGATCGAGGTCGAACGGCCGCGCGCGGAGATGATCTTCTCAAGGCCGGCGAAGGCGCCGCCGCAGACGAACAGGATGTTGGTGGTGTCGACCTGGAGGAATTCCTGCTGCGGATGCTTGCGGCCGCCCTGCGGCGGCACGCTCGCGATCGTACCTTCCATGATCTTCAGCAGCGCCTGCTGCACGCCCTCGCCGGAAACGTCGCGGGTGATCGAGGGGTTGTCCGACTTGCGCGAGATCTTGTCGATTTCGTCGATATAGACGATGCCGCGCTGGGCGCGTTCGACATTGTAGTCGGCCGACTGCAGCAGCTTCAAAATGATGTTCTCGACGTCCTCGCCGACATAGCCGGCTTCGGTCAGCGTGGTCGCATCCGCCATGGTGAACGGCACGTCGAGGATGCGCGCCAGCGTCTGCGCCAGTAGCGTCTTGCCGGAGCCGGTTGGGCCGATCAGCAGGATGTTCGACTTCGCCAACTCGACGTCGTTGTGCTTGCTCTGGTGATTGAGCCGCTTGTAGTGATTGTGGACGGCGACCGAGAGCACCTTCTTGGCGTGATCCTGGCCGATGACGTAGTCGTCGAGAACCTTGCGGATCTCGCGCGGGGTCGGGATGCCGTCGCGCGATTTCACCAGCGAGGATTTGTTCTCCTCGCGGATGATGTCCATGCAGAGTTCGACGCACTCGTCACAGATGAAGACGGTCGGCCCGGCGATGAGCTTGCGCACCTCGTGCTGGCTCTTACCGCAGAACGAGCAGTAGAGCGTGTTCTTGGAGTCGCCGCCGCCAACCTTGCTCATTCTAGTCTCCGCCTTCACCGACGCGCAGCCGAGAGCCTCGATAGCTTACCGGCCGCCGCGCTAACAATCCGTAGCAATAACCGCCCTCTCCGTGCGCCGTCCCGGCACAGTGACAAGGCCCGGTCACCTGGCACAAGCCTGCATGCTAACGGCGTGCCAATCAAGAATCCATTAACGGTAACGCGAGTTTGCAGTGATGTGGCTTCCGTAGCACACCGCCGCAATCCGCGCTTGACGGCGATGTGGCGGTCATTTTGGGTTGCCCGAATCAGCCCATTTCATGGCGCCCGGGGCGCCGTTTTCGGGCTCCCTCACGTTTTGCTCCTCACGTCTTGGCGAGGACCGGCTCGGACTTGAGCGAGGGTTCCTCCGGACGCTTCTCGATGACTTTGTCAATGAGACCAAAATCCTTGGCCATCTCGGACGTCAGGAACATGTCGCGCTCGAGCGCATCTTCGATCTTCTTCAATGGCTGGCCGGTGTGCTTGACGTAAATCTCGTTCAGCCGGCGTTTCAGGTTCAGGATTTCCTGGGCATGCAGCATGATGTCGGTCGCCTGGCCCTGGAACCCGCCCGAAGGCTGGTGGACCATGATGCGGGCGTTGGGTAGGGCAAAGCGCAGATCCTTGGCCCCGGCGGCAAGGAGAAGCGAGCCCATGGACGCAGCTTGGCCGGTGCACAGCGTGGAAACCGCCGGGCGGATGAATTGCATGGTGTCGTAGATTGCCAGGCCCGAGGTCACGATGCCGCCCGGCGAATTGATGTACATCGAGACTTCTTTCTTCGGATTTTCCGCCTCGAGGAACAAAAGCTGGGCGACAACAAGCGAAGCCACGCCGTCATCGATCGGCCCGGTAATGAAGATGATCCGCTCCTTCAACAGCCGGGAGTAGATGTCGTAGGCCCGTTCTCCGCGGTTGGTCTGCTCCACCACCATGGGAACGAGGTAGTTCATGTGGGTATCGTTCGGATCGCGCATCGGCCACGTGTCCCTTCTTCAACGGGTTCGCCTACTCTGACTGAGTCGGGCTTGGTCTGTCGCCACCACGGATCGCGCCGCCCCTCCCCGAGCCGGCTTTATTCCTCGTCTTCCTTGAACAGCTCTTCCCGCGAAACCTGCCGGTCCGTGACCTCGGCGAGCTCGACCAGGAAGTTTACGACCTTGTCCTCGAAGAGGGGCGCGCGCAATGCGGCGAGCGCCTCGGAATTCTTCCGGTAATAGTCCCAAATCTGCTGCTCCCGACCGGGGAGCTGCCGGGCCTGTTCCACGACGGCCGCGGTCAGTTGTTCGTCGGCCACCTTGATATTGTTCTTCTCACCGATTTCCGCAATGACAAGGCCGAGCCGGACCCGCCGCTCGGCAATAGCGCGGTATTCGGCTCGCGCCTCCTCCTCGGTTGTGTCTTCGTCGGCAAAGCTGCGGCCCTGCTGCTTGAGGTCGTTCTCGACCGAGGCCCAGACGCTGTTGAACTCCTGCTCGACCAGGCTGGGCGGCGGTTCGAATTTGTGGCGCTCGTCAAGCTGGTCGAGGAGCGCGCGTTTGAGCTTCTGCCGCGACACCGACGCATGCTCGCGTTGAATGCGGTCCTTGACCGCGTCCTTGAGCTTGGCCAGCGATTCCATGCCGAGCGTCTTGGCGAAATCGTCATCGATCGTGACGGCGCCGGGTGCTTCGACCGACGTGACGGTGACCGCAAAGGTCGCGTCTTTGCCGGCAACCGTCTTCGCCGGATAGTCTTCCGGGAACTTCACATCGAAGGTCCGGTTTTCGCCGGCCTTGACCCCGATCAGATGGTCCTCGAAGCCGGGAATGAACTGTCCCGAGCCGAGCTGCATGGGAACGTTCTCGCCGGAACCGCCCTCGAACGGCTCGCCCTGCATGGTCCCCTGGAACGAAACCGTGACCCGATCGCCCTTTTCCGCCGCCTCGGATTTCGCTGTGAACGGCCGGTTTTGCTCGGCGATCGCCTGCAGAGCTTGATCGATTTCCGTGTCGGTCACCGGGGCAACAAGCCGGGTGAGCTTGATGGTCTTGAAATCGGCAAGCGTGATCGGCGGCACGATCTCGATCTCGACCGTATAGGCAAGGTCGGCCTTGCCGGAGATGACCGCCTCGACCGCCGCCTCGTCGGACGGCAGGACGACGTTCGGTTGAGTGGCGAGCCTGAATCCGTGATCGGTGACGATCTTGCTGTTGGCCTCGCGCACCGCTGCATCGATGACCTCCGCCATCGTTGCTTTGCCGTAGAGCCGCTTGAGATGCTCGACCGGCACCTTGCCCGGCCGGAAGCCGCGCAACTGCACGCGGCCCTTGAGGTCATCGAGGCGCTCATTGACCTTCGCTTCGAGGTCCGTCGCGGGGACGATCACACGATATTCGCGTTTGAGGCCTGCGGCGGCAGTTTCGGTCACTTGCATCGTCAATACTCTTCACGGCCGGTCATCGCGCACATTCGCGCTAAGTTCCTGGGCCAAGTTTCGGGCCAAGGTTCGGGCCAGGTTTTCGGGCCTGGTTTCGGGCCAATTTTTGGAAACCCGCCCCACTGGTGCGGGCGGAGGGGCTCGAACCCCCACGACTTTCGTCACGGGAACCTAAATCCCGCGCGTCTACCAATTCCGCCACGCCCGCGACGGCGGCTGCTTCGGCGGCGCGGCTTATATCACGCGGAAGCGGCCGCATACTAACAAAATAGCCGCTGAATCGCCGGCTGCAACGCCGTTTCCGCGCGGCCTGAGGCGCCGGTCAACCCAGAAGCGCCCGGTACACGCCGGGAAGCGCCTCCGGCAAATCCTCGGAAATGAGGCCTGGACCGGTCGCCCGGGCGGCCTCGCCATGCAGCCAGACCGCGGCAGCGGCGGCCTCGAAGGCCGGCATGCCTTGCGCCAGGAGGCCGGTCACCATCCCGGTCAACACATCGCCGGCGCCAGCGGTGGCCAGATAGGCCGGCGCATTGGCGGCAATTGCGGCTCGGCCGTCCGGTGAAGCGACGACGGTATCGGCACCCTTGAGGACGATGACGGCCGCGGCGGCCTGCGCGGCGAGCCGCGCCCTTTCGAGTTTTGACCCGACCTTCATTCGCTCATCCAAAGCGCCGAAATACCGACTGAATTCACCCTCATGCGGGGTGAGGACCGTCCCGGCTCCGCCGCGGTCGCGCAGCGCCGCCGCTAGCCGCCGCGGATCGGCTGCGAAACTCGTGATCGCGTCGGCGTCGAGCACCACAGCGCGCTCGCCGGAAAGCGCCGCGAGGACGAGCGCGCTGGTCGCCTCCCCGACGCCCAAGCCTGGACCGATCGCCAGCGCATTAAGCCGGCGGTCCGCAAGGAACTCGGTCAGCGCGAGCGGGCCGTCGACCGGCCGCACCATCACCGCGAGGCTCGTCGCAGCATTGACGGGGAGAGCTTCGCGCGGGCTGGCGATCGTGACCAAGCCCGCACCGGCGCGCAGGGCGCCGCGGGCCGCAAGACGCGCGGCTCCCGTCGACCAGGAAGGACCCGACACGACAACGGCATGGCCGCGTTCGTATTTGTGTCCCTCCTCGCGCGGCACTGGAAAATCTTTGCGCCAGAGCGCGGGGCCGTTCTCGAATGTCTGCGGTGCGATCCGGCGCAATACTGAATTGGGGATGCCGATGTCGGCGACGAAAATCGCGCCGCAATGGAGGCGGCCGGGCAAGAGGAGGTGTCCGGGTTTCTTGCGGAAAAAGGTGACGGTCTGCGCGGCGTTGACGGCTTCTCCCATCACCGCGCCGGTCGTGCCGTTGATACCGCTCGGCAGATCGACCGCAATGATTGGCGCCGCTTGCGCATTCATGCTTTCGATCATGGCGCGCGGCAGTCCGGCAACCGGCCGGTCGAGGCCGGCGCCGAACAAGGCGTCGATAACGAGATCGCTCGCCTCCTTCCCGCCGAGGTCTTCCGGTCGCCCCGCGTTGATCGGACCGGTCCATTTCCTTGCCGCCAACGCCGCGTCGCCCTTGAGCGGGGGCGCATCGCCGGTGAACAACACCCGCACCCGATAGCCGCGTGCGGCCAGCAATCGGGCCGCCACAAATCCGTCGCCGCCATTGTTGCCGGGGCCGGCGACCACGGCGACCCTGACGCCCAAGGGATAACGCGCGGCAACCGCATCGGCGACGGCGGCGCCCGCCCGCTCCATGAGATCGGTGCCTGCGACCCCGCCGGCGATGGCCAATTGGTCGGCTTGCGCCATCTCGGCATTGCTCAAAAGCTCAATCATGGCGGCTCGACAATAGCGAAAGCGCCGTAACGCGGATAATGCGCGCCACGCCGTTGACGACATAATAGGCAATATGCCTAGTTTGACGGCGAAGCCATTTCCTTGCCCTTCGCAACTGGATCATGGTCGTTCCATAGGGGGCTGATCCGGTTAAGTTTTCAGCGGCTGCGCGGCCTTGGCACGGGACCTGCTAACCAAGCCTCGGTTCCATCGGGGCTTCTGCCCCCACGGAGCCGGGAGACGAAACGCGATGAAGAAGATCGAGGCGATCATCAAGCCGTTCAAACTCGACGAAGTGAAGGAGGCGCTGCAGGAGGTAGGCTTGCAGGGAATAACGGTGACAGAAGCCAAGGGGTTTGGTCGCCAGAAGGGGCACACGGAACTCTACCGCGGGGCCGAGTACGTGGTCGATTTTCTTCCCAAGGTGAAGATCGAGATTGTGCTCGGTAATGACTTGGTCGAAAAAGCCATCGAGGCGATCCGGCGCGCGGCCCAGACCGGGCGGATCGGCGACGGCAAAATCTTCGTCTCCAATATCGAGGAAGCCATCCGGATCCGGACGGGGGAATCCGGGCATGACGCCATCTGAGCCGCTGGCCCGACTGCTTCGCGTTAGCAGATTTCGACCAGAGCGATGAGGCATTCACCAGCACAGGAAGGGGTACGCCTGCCATGACGACGCCGAAGAATGTGATGAAAATGATCAAGGATAGCGACGTGAAATACGCCGACTTCCGCTTTACCGACCCGCGCGGAAAGTGGCAGCACGTCACCTTTGATATTTCCCAGATCGAGGAAGATACGTTTGCCGAAGGCATGATGTTCGATGGCTCCTCGATCGCCGGCTGGAAGGCGATCCACGAGTCCGACATGTGCCTCATGCCGGATCCTGCCTCCGCCTGCATCGATCCGTTCTTCGCCGAAACGACGCTGGTGCTGGTGTGCGACGTGCTCGAACCGACGACCGGCGAGCCCTATTCGCGCGATCCGCGCGGGATCGCCAAGCGCGCCGAGGGCATGGTCAAGTCGATGGGCGTCGGCGACACGGTCTATTTCGGCCCGGAGGCCGAGTTCTTCGTGTTCGACGACGTGCGCTACAGCGCCGAGCCCTACAACACCGGCTTCAAGCTCGATTCGATTGAATTCCCCACGAATGCCGATACCGCTTATGAGGGCGGCAATCTCGGCCACCGCGTGTGGACCAAGAAGGGCTACTTCCCGGTGCCGCCGCAGGATTCCGTGCAGGACATGCGCTCGGAGATGCTGGCGGCGATGGCGCGCATGAACGTCAAGGTCGAGAAGCACCACCACGAGGTCGCCTCGGCGCAGCACGAGCTCGGCATGAAATTCTCGCCGCTGACGGTGATGGCGGATCAGCTGCAAATCTACAAATACTGCATCCAACAGGTCGCGCAGGTCTACGGCAAGAGCGCATGCTTCATGCCGAAACCGGTTTACGGCGACAACGGCTCGGGCATGCATTGCCACCAGTCGATCTGGAAGGGCGGCAAGCCGGTCTTCGCCGGCAACAAATACGCCGATCTGTCGGAAACCTGCCTGCAATACATCGCCGGCATCATCAAGCACGCCAAGGCGATCAACGCCTTCACCAACCCGACGACCAACTCGTATAAACGGCTAGTGCCGGGATTCGAAGCGCCGGTGCTGCTCGCCTATTCGGCGCGCAACCGCTCGGCCTCCTGCCGTATTCCCTATACGACCAATCCCAAGGCGAAACGCGTCGAAGTGCGTTTCCCCGATCCGCTCGCCAATCCGTATCTGGGGTTCGCGGCGATGTTGATGGCCGGCCTCGACGGCATCAAGAACAAGCTCGATCCGGGCGAGGCGGTCGACAAGGATCTCTACGATCTGCCGCCGAAGGAACTGAAGAAGATCCCGACCGTCTGCGGGTCGCTGCGGCAGGCGCTGGAGGAGCTCAACAAGGATCGCGCCTTCCTCAAGGTCGGCGGCGTATTCGATGACGACTTCATCGATGCCTATGTGGACCTGAAGATGAGCGAAGTGATCCGTTTCGAGCACACGCCGCACCCGGTCGAGTTCGAAATGTATTACTCGGCATAGGCGTCCTGCTGCACCGGATGCGACGCGAACCTGAAGGGCGCCGTCAGCGGCGCCCTCCTCTTTTGGCGTTATGCTTTTCGCCCGATGCCGGGTGCCCAAGCCGCCGGCGCCTGCCGCACTGTGGCGGCGAGGCCTTGTTTGGCCGGCCGATCGGGAGCAGCGCCGACGGCCTCCTCGTCCATCTCGATGCGGTTGCGTCCGTTTGCTTTGGCGCGATAGAGCGCGACGTCGGCGCGGGTGATCAGCGTCTCGACTGCAGCCAATGGGCTGCCGCAAGCGATGCCGATGCTGACCGTCGCCTCGATACGCTGACCTTCGAGCACAATCTCGGCCGCGGCAAAGGCCGACCGCACGCGCTCGGCAGCGATTGCTGCCTCGGCGAGCGTGCCCGACACCATGGCGACAAACTCCTCGCCGCCGAGCCGGCCGATGACGTCGCTGGCACGCATGGTCTTGCGCACGACCTGGGCGAACATTTCCAGGACGGCGTCGCCGCCATCGTGCCCGAACCGATCATTGATCGATTTGAACTTGTCGAGGTCGAAGGCGAGGAGGCTGACCGGCGCCATGCCGGTGCGGTTGCTGTCCATGAGCTCGCCGGCTGCCTCGAAGAAGCCGCGACGGTTGAGGACGCCGGTCAGCGGATCGGTGGTCGCCGCCAATTTGTAAAAACGTACGGTCCGGTCCTTGGCCAGGATCAGCACCAGGAAGGCGGCGCCGATCACATAGAGCAGAATCTCGATGGCAAACACGGCGACCCAGCCGGCCAAACCGCGGATGGTCTCGCCGGCGGGCGAAAGCGTCGCCAGCGCCACCGGAAAGAGGAAGATGGCCCCGTGCAGCATGGGCACGAAGCTCGCGGGCCACCGCCGGATCAGCGACTTGCGCCGCTCATGCCATAGCTCGGCGGCAATCAGGAACGTATAGGCCGCGACGATGAGCGAGCTCAGCACAATGCGTGAAGCCGCCGAATGCGTGAATGCGGGCGAAAAACACGCGACCAGCCATACGGCGGCGCCGAGAAGCTGCGGGCTCCATTGCACGCGCCGGCCGTGGAACAGGCGCGCAGCGCCCCAGATCATCCCGACGGCGAGGAACAACAGAACATTGGCGATGTCGACAAGCACGGGCGAGGCAAAGCGGACGCTCCATTGCCACAGCGCACCGGAAAAGCCGCCGATCATATAGGCCGCGCCCCACCAGCCCAGCGCCGGGATGCGTTCCTGCAGCCAGGCGATCAGGAGGACGACCCCGAGCAAAAGCGTCACGCAGATGGCGATGACGAACAACGTACCGACGTCGAGCGATACCGAGGTCCTGGCCAGTGTAATCGCCATTTGCGGCGCTCCCGTTCGAATCCGATCCCGCAGACGCATGTCAGCATCTTTGGCAACTGGCGAAAGTTTAACTTTCAAACTTTGCCAAACGGTGTGTCACGTTCGGCGGGTTTTCGCCCAATAGAACTGAAAATCTGACGAGGATTCTTCTGAAATCGGAAACGAAAAATTCCGGCAATCGGGCCGGATTTAACTCAAAGGGATCATACAACGGCCCGGCGTTGCCCTGGCGGACGCGACACCGAGGTCCAATTCGCGCAGTTAGTTTGCTAGCGCTTGGAGAACTGGAAGCTTCGCCGCGCTTTCGCCTTGCCGTACTTTTTGCGCTCGACCACGCGTGAGTCGCGAGTGAGGAACCCGCCGTGCTTGAGCACGGTGCGCAGATCAGGCTCGTGGCGCATCAGCGCCTTGGACAGGCCGTGTCGTACCGCCCCCGCCTGGCCCGACAAGCCGCCGCCGGAAACCGTGCATACCACGTCGTACTGCCCCTGGCGGTTGGCGGCGACGAGCGGTTGCTGGATCAGCATGCGCAGCACCGGCCGCGCAAAGTAAGTCTCCACCGGCCGATCATTGATCATGATCTTGCCGCCGCCCATCTTGATCCACACCCGCGCCACCGCATCCTTGCGCTTGCCGGTGGCATAGGCGCGGCCCTGCTTGTCGAGTTTCTGAACGTATTTCGGCGGCTGCGGTGCTGCCGCGGGCTTGAGCGTGGAGAGTTCCTCGAGCGTCTGGATCGTCTCGGCCATCACGCGCTCCTCTTGTTCTTGCGGTTCATGGCGGCGATGTCGATCTGCTCGGGTTGCTGCGCCGCGTGCGGATGCTCGGCGTGCGGATAGACGCGGAGATTGCCAAACTGGCGGCGGCCGAGCGGGCCGTGCGGCAGCATGCGCTGCACCGCCTTCTCCACGATCCGCTCCGGGAAGCGGCCGGTCAGGATCGACTTGGCAGTGCGCTCCTTGATGCCGCCGATATAGCCGGTGTGCTTGTAATAGACCTTTTGCTCGACCTTGCGGCCGGTCAACACGACCTTGGCGGCGTTGATGACGATGACATTGTCGCCGCAATCGACGTGCGGCGTGAAGGTGGGCTTGTGCTTGCCGCGCAGCCGCAGCGCCACGATCGAGGCGAGCCGGCCGACGACAAGGCCGTCGGCGTCGATCATCACCCACTTTTTCTCGACCTCGGCGGGCTTGGCCGAATAGGTTTTCATATCTGCATCCGTTGGAAAGCCGCGCGACGCTGACGCCGTACGCCCGCTATCTACCCGCGGCCGGTATGCCGGTCAATGCATCGTTCGAGGATTTTGTCTCAATCTCAAGCATTTGACTTGGAGGTATTATTTAACCTCTGGCTGGGATGGAGTATGTGCAGGTCGCGTGCGCGACCAGCTCGTCTTCCCCTTCGGACCGGATGCCGACTTCGCCGACGGCGAGGCGCTTCCCGAGCTTGATCAGCCGCGCTTCGGCGATGACATCGCGTGGCGCCGGCATTTTGAGGAAATTGATGTTGAGATTGGTGGTCACGGCTGCGGGCACCCAGCCGATCGAGCCTAGAATCGCGACGTAAATCGCGAAATCGGCCAGCGCCATCATCGTCGGCCCGGAGAGCGTACCGCCCGAGCGCAGCGAGCGCGGATCGAAATGCCGGCGCACCCGGCAGCCGCCGTGCCACACCGCCTCGATGGCCAAGCCGCTTTGCGGGTTGAACAATTTCGGCGAGTCGGCGCTGAGCAGACGCTCAAGCTCCTTGACCGTGAGTTTCGCCGCCGCCATCTCCTTCATGCCGCTCCTCCCCGTATCCCGCATCGGATACAATGGGATTGCTCGGCTCGCCAGATCGGCGAACGCAGAACCGTCCGGGAACGACGCCCATGAATGCCCGCCATGCCGCCGCGGTCGCTTCCTCCGCTTCGTCGCTGATCCTTTTGCGCGAGGACATCGGCAGCGTCGCTGTGCTGACCCTCAACCAGCCGCAGACGCGCAACAGCCTTTCCGGGGCGATGCTGGAGGGGCTCGGCGACGCGTTCACCGCGATTGCACATGATGGCGCCGTGCGCGCCGTGGTGTTGGCGGCCAATGGTCCGGCCTTCTCCGCCGGCCACGACCTCAAGGAGCTCATCCGGCATCGCGCCGACGCCGATCGCGGGCGCGCCTATTTCAAGCACATCATGAGCACCTGCAGCGCCATAATGCAGCAGATCGTCACGCTGCCGCAGCCGGTCATTGCCGCGGTGCAGGCAACCGCGACGGCGGCGGGCTGCCAGCTAGTGGCGAGCTGCGATCTCGCGGTTGCCTCGCGCACCGCGAAATTTGCGACGCCGGGCGTCAATATCGGCCTGTTCTGCTCGACCCCTATGGTCGCGCTCTCGCGCAATGTCCCGCGCAAGCATGCGATGGAGATGCTGCTCGGCGGCGCGTTGATCTCGGCCGAGCGCGCCGAGCGCATCGGCCTCGTCAATCGCGTAGTCGCGCCAGGACGAGAGCGCGAAGAGGCCATCGCGCTGGCGAAAGAAATCGCCACGAAATCGGCCTTGACCGTCAGGATCGGCAAGGAAGCATTCTATCGCCAGCTCGAAATGCCGCTCGCCGAGGCTTACCAATACACCTCCGAAGTGATGGTGGAGAACATGCTCGCGCGCGACGCCGAGGAAGGCATCAAGGCCTTCGTCGAGAAGCGCAAGCCGAAATGGGAGGACCGCTGACCGGAGCGCGCTTTGCTCCCGTTGGCGTCCCAAATGAATCACGATTCCTACTCCGACGACTACATCCGCGGCATTCTCAACACCGTGAAATCGATCGCCATGGTCGGCGCCTCGGAGAAGGAAAATCGTCCGAGCTATTTCGCTTTCAAATATTTGCTGGAGCGCGGCTACGCCGTGATCCCGGTCAATCCGGGCCATGCCGGCATTGACATGCTCGGCCGCCGCATCTATGCGCGGCTTGCCGATATTCCCGAGCCGGTTGACATGGTCGATATCTTCCGGGCCGCGCGTTACGCGCTGCCGATCGTTCAGGAAGCGCTTGCGCTCAAGCCGCGGCCGCAAGTGATCTGGATGCAGCTCGGCATCCGCAACGATGAAGCGGCGGCGCTAGCCGAAGCCAACGGCCTTAAAGTGGTGATGAACCGCTGTCCGAAGATCGAATATGGCCGGCTGTCGTCGGAGATCGCGTGGATGGGCGTCAACACCCGCACGATCACGTCGCGCAAGGCGACAAGCGGCGGCATCCAGCGCCTCTCGCTCAACCGCACATCGGCGCGCGGCGGCGCGACCGAGGCTGCCGAGCGGGCCGAGCGCGGGGACGGAACGCGCTGAGCTGCTCTCGCCGCGAGCGAGGCATCGCGGCGCCGCGCTAAGCCGGGCTGAATTTTTCCCTTAAATGCAGGACGGCGCTGCGCCTTGACGCCTTCGGCCGCTGCTATAAACCAAAAGCCCGCCCCGATTTGAGGATCGGCCCAAAAGGATTGCAACATGACTGAACGCATTCCGGGTTTCGCTACGCTCGCGGTCCACGCCGGCGCGCAGCCCGATCCCACGACCGGCGCGCGTGCGACGCCGATCTATCAGACCACCTCCTATGTGTTCGAAAGCGTCGATCACGCCGCGTCGCTATTCGGCCTGCAGACCTTCGGCAACATCTATACGCGCATCGGCAATCCGACCAACGCGGTGCTGGAGGAGCGTGTTGCCGCGCTCGAGGGCGGCACCGCTGGGCTCGCCACCGCGTCCGGACATGCGGCGCAAGTGCTGGTCTTCCATTGCCTGCTGCAGCCGGGCGATGAATTCGTGGCGTCAAAGAAACTCTATGGCGGCTCGATCAACCAGTTCAACCACGCCTTCAAGAACTTCGGCTGGAATGTGGTGTGGGCGGATCCGGACGATATTTCCTCGTTCGAACGCGCCGTCGGCCCCAAGACCAAGGCGATCTTCAGCGAGTCGATCGCCAATCCCGGCGGCGTCATCACCGACATGGCGGCGGTGGCACAGATCGCGCGCCGCGCCGGCGTGCCCTACATTGTCGACAATACGCTGGCGACGCCGTATCTGTGCAAGCCGATCGACCACGGCGCCGACATCGTGGTGCACTCGCTCACCAAATTCCTCGGCGGTCACGGCAACTCGATCGGCGGCATGATCGTCGACGCCGGCACCTTCAACTGGTCGCGCGAGGGCCGCTATCCGATGCTCAGCGCGCCGCGGCCGGAATATCACGGCATCGTGCTGCACGAGACCTTCGGCAATTTCGCCTTTGCCATCGCCTGCCGGGTGCTGGCGCTGCGCGACATCGGCTCGGCGCTCTCGCCGTTCAACGCCTTCCTCATCCTCACCGGCATCGAGACGCTGCCACTGCGTATGCGCAAGCACTGCGAGAACGCGCTCGCAGTCGCCCAATGGATCGCCGCGCAGCCGCAGGCCGCCTGGGTGAGCTACCCCGGACTGCCCGGCGACCGCTACTACAACCTCGCCAAGAAATACTGCCCGGAGGGCGCCGGGGCGGTCTTCACCTTCGGTCTCAAGGGCGGCTATGACGCCGGCGTCAAGCTCGTTTCCAACGTGAAGCTGTTCTCGCATCTCGCCAATATCGGCGACACCCGCTCGCTGATCATTCATCCGGCCTCGACTACGCACCGCCAGCTCACCGACGCGCAGAAGGTCCAGGCCGGCGCCGGCCCGGATGTGGTGCGCCTCTCGATCGGCATCGAGGACAAGGAGGACATCATCGCCGACCTTGAGCAGGCGTTGGCCGAATAGCTCACGCACGCGCCGCCGCGGCAATGACGCGCGGAACACGGGTCGCGACGGCCGCCGCATGCACCGTGGCCGCGGTCAAGACCAGCATGGCCATCGCCTGATGGATGAGCGCGATGGCCAGCGGAACACGCCAGAGCAGCGTCCACACGCCGAGCCCCGCCTGAACGGTGACGGCCGCGAGCAGCACGATGGCGCCAGTGAGCGCAGGCCCCTGCTTCGATGCGCTTGCGACATCAAAAACGTGCAGGAGAGCGCAGATAAAAATCCCGTAGGCGAGCATGCGATGGTCGAACTGGACTGTGAGCGTATTTTCGAAAAAATTCCGCCATAGCGGCGCGTCGAGGAAGAGCCGCCCGGCATCGGGCACGAAGGCGCCGTCGATCAACGGCCAGGTGTTGTAGACGTAGCCGGCGCGCAACCCTGCGACCAATGCGCCGAGATAGATCTGCAGCAGCACGAGAACGAGGAGCCCGACGGCGGTTGCGCGCACCCGGCCGGGAAGGATGAGCGCCGGCCGATCCCCGAGCCGCCGCGCCGTCCAGATCAGTGCGACATAGATCGCACAGGCGAGGACGAGATGCGTCGCCAGCCGATATTGCGAAACCTCGACGCGATCGGCGAGGCCGGAGGCCACCATCCACCAGCCAACCGCGCCCTGCAGCGCCCCGAGCGCAAAAATGAACCAAAGCCGCGGCTGCAAGCGCGGCGCCACCCAGCCGCGCCCGAGGAACCAGAGAAACGGCAGCAGGAACGCGACACCGACCAGTCGGCCGACGAGCCGGTGCGCCCACTCCCACCAATAGATCGTCTTGAACTGATCGAGGCTCATGCCGCGATTGAGTTCGCGGTATTGCGGAATGGCCTGGTATTTCTCGAATTCAGCGCGCCACGCGGTCTCGCCGAGCGGCGGCAGCGTGCCCATGACCGGCCGCCATTCGGTGATCGAGAGCCCGGATTCGGTGAGCCGCGTCGCGCCGCCGACCAGCACCAAGACGAAGACCAGCGCAGCGACGGCATAAAGCCAAAGCCGGATCGCCCGCATGTGCGTGTCGTTGGCGGCGCTCATGATCGCTCGCTTGTCCGCGAGGCGCGGACCATATAGTGCTGCCCCCTACCCTCGCAACGGACCTGGTGTCGCTCGCGCCTCGCTCAGATGCCGCTTCGCCTTCGCAAATTCATCGGCGCCATCGCGCTGTTCGCGTTGGTGATCGTGTGGGCGCTCCTCGCCATGGCGCTGGCGCAAGTTCCCGCCATTCGCGAGAGCGCGATCGTCTCGGTGCTTTATTACGTGATCGCCGGCATTGGCTGGGTGCTGCCCGCGATGCCGCTGGTGCGCTGGATGAGTAGGCCAGGTATCAGTAGTCAGGGATCAGGCGTCGGGGATCAGTAGTGAGGGATCAGGCAGCGTGAGATCCTGATACTTGACCCCTGACGCCTGTTTCCTGGTTCCGGCGGAAGCCGTTCCACATCGCCGTTCCCGCGCCGGAGAGAAGCACGCGCACGTAACGCAGCCGCTGGTATTCGCCATTGAGCGAGATGCGCGGCAATGCGGTCAGGTGGTCGCGATGCCCGGCGAAGAGGACGCCCGGCCGCGTCGTCACCGCGGTCTTGAAGCCAAGCTCGGCCGCGATCTTGAACTCGCGCGGGCCGGCCGAGGTCGGATCGCCGACCGGATAAGCCAGATGCTGCGGCCGCGCGACCAAGGCGGCTTCGATTACCGAGCGGCTCAGGTCCATTTCCGAGCGCGCGGCTTCGGCCGGAAGCTTCGCCAGCATCGGATGGGAGACCGTATGCGCACCGATGGTCACCAGCGGATCGGATGCAAGCTCCGCAATCTCGTCCCAGCCCATGCACAAATCCTTGCAGAACGCCGCGATGTCGACGTGATAGCAGGCGGCAATATCGCGGATGATCGCCCGCAATTCGGTCTCCGTCGGCCGGCTGCGCAGCCACCAGTAAAGTTCCTCGTAAAGCGCGCGCTTCTCCTCGAGCGTGCGGCACTCGAAGGAGCGATGGGTCCCTTCGATCTCGAGGACGATGCGGCCGTTGCGCGCAATCACCGCTTCGAGCGCGAGCCACCACAATTCGCCGAGCCGGTCGGGGAAGCTCGTCGCCACGTAGACGGCGAACGGCACGTCGGCGGCCTTGAGGATCGGATAGGCCTGAGTAAGGGTGTCGCGGTAGCCATCGTCGAAGGTAAGGCAAACAAAGCGCCGGGCGAAATCGCCTTCGCTCAGCCGGCGATGCACCTCGTCGAGGCTGACCAGATCCAGATCGGCACGGCGCAAATACTCGACCACTCGGCTGAGGAAACGCGGCGTGATCTCAAGCAGGCGATTGGGCTGGAAACGGTCGGGCCGCGGCGGGCGCACATGGTGCAGGGTGAGGATCGCCCCGACGCCGGAAACGAAAGGCGCGAGCGCGAGGTAGGCGCCGCTGAAATAAAGCGATTCCAGGCCGCCGCGGATAATCGTCTGTTTGAGGCCGGGCACCGATCTTTCCCTGTTACTCGAGACCCACTATCCCAGCGTTTCGTTGACAATCTTTTGCCGGCCTTTTGCCGACGTGACGGTGTCCTTGCCTCTCTCTTTGCCGAAGAAAATTGGCACGGCCGAGGCAGCGCCGCGGCTCGCCGCGCTATGCCGCAGCGGCAGCCCTCGCCCCGGCTGCGGCGGAACGGGCGCCGACCAGGATGACGACGTCATCGAAGCCGGCGAACAAAAGACGCTCGCGGGCGGATTCGGTCACGGCGTTGACGGTCTCGGCAAGGAGGATCGCCTGCGGGGCAAGCTCGCTCAGCGCTTCCATCTCGGGGCCCCAGGCCGCGCCGGCACTGATGACGACGTGGTCGTAGCTGCGAGCCAGCGCTTCGAAGGTCGTCGCCATACCGGGCGCGGAGAGGATCGCGATGCGATCGGTGGCCGCACGTCCGGAGGCGATAAGGTGGAGCTCCGAAAGTTTGTCCTTGGTGATGATGTCGCCGAACGAGGCCGTGCCGCCGGCAAGCTCATCGAGACCGGGGGCGGACGGATCGGTGGAAATCCGTTTGATCGCCGCGTCGGCGGCGCCGAGCCCGACGAGCGCCACGCGGGCATCCTCGGCGAGGGAGCGGGCGAGCTTGATCGCGATCGCGCCGGTATCGACGCCGTGCGAGGCGGCAAGGACGGCGATCCGGTTGCCGCCGCCAGCTTGGCGCAGGCAGTCCGCGACATCCTCGACCGCGCTGACCGGAAGCCCGGCGGCTACCGCCTGCGGCGCCAGTGCCGGCGCCGCCTCTTCCTTCTCCTCGTCTTGCTCAGCAGAGGCGGCAACCGCGGGCGCCGTCTTCTTTTTACCGAAGGGTTCAGGCGGCGGCGTCTCCTCCTTCGCCATGGCATCTCCGACCATGGCGCGGCGCAGCGCCTGCGCCGCCGGCGCCTCGGCGTAGCCGGGCGTGGCCACGCCGGGAGCAGCCAAAAGCTCTTGCGTCAGCACCCAGCCGGAACAGAGCACCAGGATCGCCAAGGTCGCGATCAAGACCGTCGGCAGCTTCTTCGGGTAGGCCGGCACGTTCGACACCGTGGCGCGCGAAATCACCCGCGCATCGGCCGGGGCAGAATTGATCGTGTCGCGCGCTGTCGCCTCGCGGTATTTGCCGAGATAGGATTCAAGGAGGTCGCGCTGCGATTTGGCGTCGCGCTCGAGCGCGCGCAGTTTTACGTCCTGTTCGTTGGTGCCGGCGGCCAAGCTCTTGAGCTGGTCGAGGCTGGAAATCAGCGAATCCATGCGCGCGCTGGAAAGCTTGGAGTCGTTTTCGAATGAGCGGGCAAGCGTTTCCGCCTCGCCCCTGATCTGTTTGTCGAGGTCGGCGATCTGCGCCTTCAATTCCATGATGCGCGGGTGGCGGTCGAGGAGCGAGGAGGATTGCTCGGCGAGCTGCGCGCGCAAGGTCACGCGTTGCTCGGAAAGCCGCCGGATCAGCTCGGAATTGAGGATGTCGGAGGACTCGATAGGTCCGCCCGAGCGCAACATCTCGCGAATGAGCTTGGCCTTGGCCTCGGCGTCGGCCTTTTGCGCCCGCGCACCGGCGAGCTGCGCGTTGACGTCGCCGAGCTGCTGGGCGGAAAGCGTGGTGTTGTTGGGACCGACGAGGAGATTGGATTTGGCGCGGAATGCCTCCACCTTGGCTTCGGCGTCCGCGACCTTCTTGCGCATCCCATCGATCTCGCCGGCGAGCCATTCGCTGGCGTTGCGCGCCTGGTCCTGCTTCGCCGCCTGCTGGCGCTGGAGATAGGCATCGGCGATGGCGTTGGCGACGCGTGCGGCAAGCTCCGGATCCTCCGACAGGAAGTCGACGACGATGACCCGCGATTTCTCCACCGGATAAACGGTGAGCCGGTCGTAGTAGGATTCGAGCACGCGCTCCTGCGGCGTCATCCGTGCCGGATTCTTGATGATGCCGATCATACCGAGCACGGCCTTGACCGGGGAAATCCCGTTGAGCACCGGATCGAATTCGGGATTCTCGTTGAGCTTGAGCTTGGCGATCACTTCGCTGGCCAGGTCGCGCGAAAGGATGAGCTGCGCCTGGCTCGCTACCGCTTCCTGGTCGACGGTGCCGCGATCGATAATGTCCTTGTCCACGTCCGGACGCAGGAAGATGTTGTCGCGCGCCTCGATAAGCACGCGCGATTCGGAGAGATATTTGGGCGTGATCAGCTGGACGATGCCGAACGTCACCAGCGCGGCGAGGATCGTCGGGCGCAGGATCTTCCATTTCTTGCGCCACAACGCCGCGCCGAGCCCCGGCAGGTCGAACTGTGCATCGACGAAAGGCCCTCTGCTCACGGGCCGAGCCGATTGCGACGCCACGCTCATTTCGCCACTCCAGGAACGGAAAAATGCCGCCCGATCAGAAACTATTAAGGTTGCCATCCCGTTAAGGACGCCCTCTGCCGCCCGGCGCCCGTCTGGGACGTGAGAAGGCTTTTTTAACCGCGGCACGGCTCTATCGGACTTAACTTTCTGTCGCGACTTTTAGGGATTCGCTCCATGGGCGATTTGCGCTCCGGCGCGTCAATGCTCGTCGCTGCGGCCGCTCCCCTGCTGCGCGGCGCCGCTGAAGACAAGGCGCATGTCGCCGCCGGCCCGCATGCCGCCGCCGGCGCGGCAAGTCTCAAGATTGTGCACATTCTGCGCGCGCCGCTCGGCGGCCTGTTCCGTCATGTCTTCGATATCGCCCGCGGTCAGGCCGAACGCGGCCACCGCGTCGGGCTCATCGTCGACAGCATGACCGGCGGCGAGCGTGCCGAGGCCGTGCTCGCTGAGCTCACCCCACACCTCGCGCTCGGACTGGAACGCGTGCCGATCGCCCGCGAGCTTGGCCCCTCCGACGTGCCGGCGCTGCGCACGATTGCCGGCCGCATCAAGCGGCTGACGCCAGACGTGCTCCATGGTCACGGCGCCAAGGGGGCAGCGCTCGCTCGCCTGACGCCGAGCGCGCCGCAGGCGATTCGGGTCTACACGCCGCATGGCGGCTCGCTGGTCTATAGCCCCGGCACGTTGCGCGGCGGGTTCTACCGCAAGCTCGAATGGCTCCTGATCGGGCGCACCGACCTTTTCCTGTTTGAAAGCAGTTACGCGGCAGACCTGTTCCGCTCCAAGATCGGCCGGCCCCGGGCGATGGTCCGGGTGGTGCGCAACGGTGTCGGCGATGCCGAATTTGCGCCGATAACCACGCGACCCGATGCGACCGACATCGTCTCGGTCGGCGAGTTAAGGCCGGTCAAGGCGATCGATGTCCTGGTCGAGGCGCTGGCAGTCCTTAAAAGGTCCGGCCGGCCGGTCACCGCGACCATCGCCGGCGAAGGGCCCCAAGGCGCCGACCTCAAGGCGCAGGCGGAACGGCTCGGCATTGCTGACCTGGTCCGCTTCGTCGGCTATCGCCCGGCGCGCGAAGCCTTCGCCATGGGGCGCATGCTGGTCATCCCCTCGCGGGCGGAGTCCTTGCCCTACATCGTGCTCGAGGCGGCAGCCGCTGGAATGCCGATCATCGCCACCAAGGTCGGCGGCAACCCGGAAATCTTCGGCGCGCAAGCCGACCACCTGATCACGCCGGACGACAGCGCCGCGCTCGTTAGCGCGATCGCCGCGGCGCTCGGCGATCCGCATGAGGTCGAGCGTGTCACGCAGGCGGTGCGAACCCGGGTGCGCAGCGAGTTCTCCTCGACTGCGATGGTCGAAAGCGGCCTTGCCGCCTACCGTGAAACCATCGCCCTGCAAAAACTCGCGCAATTCGCGTAACCGATTTTTGCGGATTTTTCACTATTTTGGGCCCCAGTCTACCGACGGGGGCGTACCGCCCGGCGTGCGGGCGGACAATGCGGGACGATGATGTCCAAGCCCGAGCACGGCGCGATCTTCGAGACGGCCGCCGCGGCCTATTCAGCCGTGACGACGATGCGGCGCGCCGGCGAGCGCCCCGCTGCCAAGGCGGCTGCGCTTTCTTCCACGGCCCTCAAGATTGCCGGCGAACCTTACGAACGCGCCTATTCGCCAATCGTGCTTGCCGGCCTCGTCCGCGTGATCGAGGTCTCCCTGGTCGTGCTGATCGGTTTCGCCGTCTATGTCAGCTACGTGATGCCGGCCAACGGTTTTGCCTGGCATTACGTCGGCGCCGTCTTCGCCATCGCGCTGCTGGCGATGCTGGCGTTCCAGGTGGCCGACATCTATCAGGTCCAGGCCTTCCGTGGGCACGAGAAGCAATATATGCGGCTCGCCTCGGCCTGGTCGGTGGTGTTTTTGATCGCCATCGGCGCGTCGTTTTTCGCTAAGGCGGGCGATCAATTCTCCCGTGCCTGGCTCGGCGGCTTCTACGTGCTCGGCCTGTTCATGCTGATCGCATTCCGGCGCGCGCTGTTTCTCCTGGTGCGGCGGTGGACGCGCGAGGGCCGGCTCAACCGCCGCACCGTCCTTGTCGGCGCCGACGCTAATGGCGAAACCCTGATCCAGTCGCTGGCGGCGCAACGCGATTCCGACGTCCACGTCATCGGCGTGTTCGACGATCGCGGCGATGAACGCAGCCGCGCGAGCTGCGAAGGCGTTCCCAAGCTCGGCACCGTCGACGAGCTGGTCGAGTTCGCGCGCAATACCCGGGTCGATCTGGTGATCTTTTCGCTGCCGATCTCGGCGGAAGGCCGCATCCTGCAGATGCTGAAAAAGCTGTGGGTGCTTCCGGTCGATATCCGCCTGTCGGCGCACACCAACAAACTGCGTTTCCGTCCCCGCTCCTATTCCTACATCGGCAACGTTCCGGTGCTCGATATCTTCGACAAGCCGATCGCCGATTGGGACGTGGTGATGAAATGGCTGTTCGACAAGATCGTCGGCTCGCTGGCGCTGATCTGTGCGGCCCCGATCATGCTGCTGGTTGCGATCGCCATCAAGCTCGACAGCAAGGGTCCGGTGTTTTTCAAGCAGATGCGCTACGGCTTCAACAATGAGCGCATCGAGATCTTCAAGTTCCGCTCGATGTATGCCGATCAGGCCGACGCGACCGCGAGCCGGCTGGTGAGCAAAAGCGATCCACGCGTCACCCGCGTCGGCCGCTTCATCCGCAAAACGAGCCTCGACGAGCTGCCGCAGCTCTTCAACGTGGTGTTCTTCGGCAACCTGTCGCTGGTCGGCCCGCGCCCGCACGCCGTGCATGCCAAGGCGGAGAATCGCCTGTACGACGAGGCGGTGGACGGCTATTTCGCCCGCCACCGCGTCAAGCCCGGCATTACCGGCTGGGCGCAAATCCACGGCTGGCGCGGCGAGACCGACAGCCACGAGAAGATCCAGCACCGCGTCGAGCACGACCTTTACTACATCGAAAACTGGTCGATCCTGCTCGACCTCTACATCGTGGCGCAAACGCCGTTCGCGCTCATCCGCACGGAGAACGCCTATTGAGTGCCGCCGGTGATCCGGCGGCGGCGGCCGCCGCGGCAGCCGCTGGCGAAGATCAGCCGCGTGCCGGGGTTCTCGCGCAGCAGCTCCTGAATATCGTCCTGTTCGTCACGATCCTGACCAGCGCAATTGCGTTCATCGAGCCCTCCCCGCACGACCTTTTGATGTTCGCGCTTTTCGCCATGTGCGTGGGCGCCCGCGTCCCCTTCGACCGCAAGCTCGTCCCGCTCGTTGTGCTGCTCACCCTCTGGCTCCTCGGCGCTTGCTTGTCGCTCATCCAGCTCGGCGACCAGGCCAAGGCGATCCAATATGTCGGCACGTCGATTTATCTGGCGCTCGCCAGCGTCACCTTCGCCTGCATGTTCAGCGACGGCGATCTGGTGCGGCTCCTGGTCCTGCGCCGCGCTTACATTCTCGCTGCGTTGATCGCGACCGCCGCCGGCTATGCGGGATTTTTCCACCTCGTTCCGGGGTACCAGGTCTTCCTGGACAATGACCGGGTTAGCGCGACCTTCAAGGACCCGAATGTCTACGGACCGTTCCTCATCCTGCCGCTGCTGTTGCTCCTCGTCGGGACGCTGACACGAGGCATCAGGCTCTTCGGCATGCTGGCGACGCTGGTGCTGCTGGGCGGATTGTTCTTGAGCTTCTCCCGCGGTGCGTGGCTGCACTTCGGGCTTTCAGCGGCGGTCGCCATCGCCCTTCTGCTGGCGACCGCCTCCGACCCGCGTACGCGCTCGCGCATGGTGGTGCTCGGCCTCCTTGCGGTGGTCGCGACGGCGCTCCTTGTGATCGCCATGATGTCGATCGATTCGGTGCACGACATGTTCGTCGAGCGCGCCAAGGCGATTCAGCCCTACGATGTCGGTCCCGGCGGCCGGTTCTGGGAACAGCGGCTGGCGCTCGGCGAGATTCTCGATCATCCGAACGGCATGGGTCCCTTCGAGTTCGGCCGGGTGTTCGGAACCCAACAGCACGACGTCTATATGCAGGGTTTCCTGGTCTATGGCTGGCTCGGAGGTGCCGCTTATCTGACCATCGTCCTGGTCACCCTGGCGACCGGGCTGCGTGCCGCGCTGGTGCCGGCGCCGTGGCAAACTTACTTGATTGCCGCCTATGCCGGCCTCGTCGGTGAGGCCGTCGAGGGCTTCATCGTCGATACCGATCACTGGCGCCACTTCTTTCTGTTGCTTGGCATGGTCTGGGGGCTGACCGTGGCCACCATCAACGACCGCCGCCTAGCCTGGAGGCTTGACGCCGGACGCGACGCGCGGCGAGACCCGGCGCTCGCAAGCGCGGTCTGAATCAGAACAGGCCGAAACGTGCCGCCAGCGCGGCGAGCCAAGTGATCCCGGCGAGGCAAAGCCCGCAGAACACCGCGGCGGAGCCGAAATCTTTGATCCGGCCGATGTCGACGTGCTGCTCGGGCGTGACGTGATCGGCGAGCTTCTCGATTGCCGTGTTGAGGAATTCCACGGCGAGCACGACGAGGAGCGTGCCGATCATAGCGACGTACCAAGCCGGGCTTGCGGCGATGAACAACGCGATCGGGATCGCCGCGGCGAGGACCACGATCTCCTCGCGCAGGGCCGCCTCGGTTCTGAAGCCGTAGACCAGTCCGTGGAGCGAGTTGATCGTCGCGCTATAAATTCGCTTCACGGTGCGGCCGCGCCTTGGGAAAATTCACCTCCGGCAAGTGGTATCGCAAAATGTTTATAATTGGTACTTCGGCGCCCGCGGCGTGCGGCGTCGCCCTGAGACCACGGAATGTGACGGGTGCGAGCAGCGCGGCTACAGCGCCGCGGCCGCGGCTTTGATGCGCTTGGTCATTTCATTGCGCGCCGTCGCAACCGTCGTCCAGCCCCTGGTCACGCAGACGTTGCCGCCATCAACCACGAAGTCATGGCCGTTGACGAAACTCGCGCCGTCGCTGGCGAGGAAGACCGCCGCGTGAGCAATGTCTTCGGTCACGCCGGCGCGCGGGATCGGCTGCGCCGAGGCGAATCCGGCTTTGATCACGTCCGTCAACCGATCAGCCTTTGAGCCTTCCACCCCTGCGATCTTGGCGAACAGGCCGGTGACGATGCCGCCGGGCGAAATGCTGTTGACCCGAATTCCCTTTTCGCCGAGCTCGGCTCCGGCCGACCGCGTCAGCGCGTGCACCGCGCCCTTCGTTGCGCTGTAGATGTGGCCGGACACGCCGCCGCGGAGGCCGGCGATGCTGCTGATATTGATGATGCTGCCGCTTTTCTGCGCCAGCATCGCCGGCGCCACGTGTTTTATGCCGAGCATGACGCCACGGACATTGACCGCCAGGAGCTGATCGATCGTGGCAACATCGACCTCGGTGATGCTGACCATGGGAGCCGGCAGCGCGGCATTGTTGACCAGACAATCCACGCGACCGAACGCGCGGACGGCATGATCGACCATCGCCTTGATGTCGGCCTCGCTTGACACATCGGTGCGGATGAATTGGACGCCGAGGCGTTTTTCCAGCGCCTGGCCCTGTTCCCGCCGGCGGGCCGCGACCAGGACTTTGGCGCCTTGTTCGACAAAATGCTCAACGATCCTTTCGCCGATGCCGCTCGTCCCGCCGGTGACGATGGCAGCCTTGCCGTCCAAAACGCCCATGTGTTCCTCCCTAGCCTGCGGATATACGCGTGCGGTCCTGGCGGCCGCCGGGGCGCACCGTACATCACATGGCGAGGGAGAGAACGGGCAATGAGCGGACGGCCAGCAGCTTCCACTAGGCAGAATTGCCGCGCCTGCCGCGCGCACGCCGCGTTCTGCCGATTTGCCAAACCGCGGGTGCTCGCCTAAGATAAGGAATTACCAAGCATTTCTCTGACTTCGGAGCGTAGCGCAGCCCGGTTAGCGCACCAGTCTGGGGGACTGGGGGTCGCGAGTTCGAATCTCGCCGCTCCGACCAATAAAATCAGGTACTTCATACATTTTCGACGTCGCAAATCTTCCCAAAAAAGACCGTTGGGAAGACTCAGGGAAGATTGTGCGCTTCTACCCCCAAGGCTGTGAAACCTAGGGAAAAGCTAGGGTATGTCGATCGGCGATGTTGAGTGACCCGCAATCGGCCTTAAAGTCCCTCTAGTGATTTGAGCATTGCACTGTGGGGCGCAACCTATCGGGCCGCCCTCCGACCGCTCCGGGTGCACGCGGCCGACAAAAGCAATCCACGTAAGAGTGCAGCACGCTTCGTCTCGTCAGGGACTCGCGCAAGCGAGATAGGGACAGCTATGAGCAAAGAGGCAGAAATTGTTGATCGCGTATTGAGCCGCCGACGGGTCGCAGACCGATTAGGAATTCATCCGCGCACGTTGACGAGAATGGAAGCGCGCGGGGAAGCGCCGGCCCGTATTCAGGTGACGCAAAAGATCGTTGGTTATCGCACTAGCGAGCTGGAGCGGTTCCTAGCGTCGCGCACCATCACTTAGTGTTTGCTCAAAGCGCTTTGAAAATTGGCTCTGCGGGCAAAGAAAAAGCCCGCCGCGCGTCACCGCGAACGGGCCAGAGAAAGGAATGTGTTGTGATACAGCAGCCGGTCACGGCTGGCAAGCCTAAAGCGCCGTCGCTCGAAAAAATGCGAGAGCTATGGCTGCTACAAGTCATTGCCGATCGTCGGAGACTTACTTGCATGGCGGTCTGTGCCGGCATTGCCATTAGCACTCACATCAATCGCGAAAATAGATTGGCTTGGCCCGGAATTCGCCGGCTAGCAAAGCTGATGGACACGCATCCTGCGTCGGCCTTGTCTGGAGTCGAATGTCTTGAAAGGTGTGGGCATCTGCAAGTGTCCCGGCCGCGCAGGGGGCGCGAGCGCATGGCAAATCGTTACCGCCCAATTCTGAAAGAGACTATAACACGTGTTAGCCACCAGACACTAACACCTGTTAGCCTCCAGGCCATAACACCTGTTAGCCTTCAGACACTAACTGAACCTCTTACTAAACCTCCTAAAGAACCTCCAATAGAACCGCTATCCTGTAAGGCAGCGGTTGGCACCGCTGCAATCAGCAAAGAACTAAAAAGGTGGGTAGCCGAGAAAGGTAAGTCACCGTCCACCCTCACCGCAGAGTGCTACCGCTTAGCCCGAGAGCACTACGGGGAGGGAAGCATCGGCTTAGTGACCAAGGCCTTTCAGTCCGGGGATTCGGCTGCGGATGTGCTGGTTGAAATTCAGGACGCCATTAGCACCGGCAACAATCTTGGAGAGGTGTTATGGAGGCCGTGAGTGAGGCTCGCGCGCTCTCAACTAGACTGGCCCGACTTGCTGCTGTAGCCCATTTGCCACGCCGTGGCCGCAATAAGCTACGAATTCGCCGCGCCCTCATTGTCGCCGGCAAACCACTGAGCACTGTCGAGCACGCCCGCATCATCGCCCGCCCGGTCGGCCGGCGTAGGAGTCGTGGTCTACCGATCATTTGGGCCTTCTCGGTGGGAAATCCGGTGGTTGAGGCCGAGCCGTCTGAAAGATCGCGGCGTAAATGCGTGGTTTTTGCGTATTCACAACAGGACTGCGTAACCGCTGCACAGCCTCTCGGCGCACCTAATAGGAGATTTTCTCGCAATGTATGACGGAATGGATTTGACCTGGAAAGGCGATCGGCTGCGGCTTCACTCGGGCCGCACGCTGGCGACCATCGAGCCGGATCAGGAATGGCCCGCTATGTGGCGCGTGCGAATGCGGGACCGCCACGTTACCTACATGGCGAACCGAACCCGAGCCAAGGATGCAGCACGGGCACTCGCCCTCGCCGGTTTGAATGGACGTCACGCTCGCACAGAGCGTCACCCAGCGCATTATTCCGCGCGGCCGGTATCTGTGAGCCTCAGCACCGAAACGCGAATCCTGGGCGGGCTTGGCGAGCATTATGAGGAAAATGGGGATCTTATCGGAACACCGGACCTGGCGACCCTTGTTTGGGCCTTCCTTCCTTTTTTCGCCGCTTTTTTCTCTGCCCTCTTGTGTGCCTTCTTGTCTGCTTTCTTTGCCATTTTCCGCAACTTGCTTTGTTTGACCACGATACGTG